>ERZ772957.805-NODE-805-length-22769-cov-5.622480_pt1 | contig 22769 bp, 18 predicted proteins | sample MGYA00580682_ERZ772957 | MGnify/ENA primary metagenome ERZ772957 (study PRJEB29015, sample SAMEA2737921) | human oral metagenome | biome: human oral; feature: human-associated habitat; material: dental | place: China | collected 2025 ...
GCATAACTGTTTTACAAAGAGACTACTTTGTACGCGATGTGGTGAGTTAGGACAGGGGGGTTGCTATCATACGCCAAATACAGTAAACTAACCCTAACAACCATAAGCGAGGGCAAGCGATGGTATCTAAACAATCTGCAAGCAGAGCAAAACAAAACAACGCCAAGAAATCACCCGCCAAGCAACCGCAGCAGAAAAAGACAACAGCGAAGAAACATCCATTCATCGCTGCTCTTGTTAAAGTTATCCTTATAGGCTTATTAATAATCATTATACCCTGGGTAGGAATACCATTAACCCTAAGCGTCATCTTTAATATAAACGAGCAAAGCCAATCAAAAGGCGTACAAGAACAAATGGTACAGTCTCTGCAGGAACGTTATCATGAAGAGTTTATTGTCGAGAAACCGAAACTAAAAGGAGCAAGTATAGATACGCGTGGCGTATGGGAAGCTACTGCTTACCCTACGAAAAACAAGGAATACGCCATCACCGTAGAGAAAGGTGACTCTGAAGACTCAAAGCCGTACGATAACTACATTACTATTGTCTGGTCTAAAGCTGCAACTAAACAAATCCAGCCAATGGTTCAGAACCATTCCGTTGGAGCAGTACATGTCAGAGCCACTCCCGACGATAAAGCATATTCCACTGCACAGCCAACCCCGGATAGCTATCTTGATTTCTACAACAATCGCCCGCAATACCTAAAGTACTATATCTACATCTCCTACGATGGAGAACAGGAGGATATGAAAGCAGTAGCGGAAGAAGCCTTTCATCTTGTTACGTTAGCGCGCGAGAGGGGGATGGGGGATATGATGATCTATTACGCAGAAGTAAGAAAGGATGGGTCAAAGTGGGGTGGATATTGCAGCTCTACGGAGATAAAGATGACGAATATTGATGATATATATGTGTGTATAAAGAATAAAGACTTAACAGACAGGTAGGGGGGTAAGACTGATGAAGGACATAGAGTATCTAAATCTATCAGCGTTAGCATATGTTGACTTTAATCGCAATGACAAACGACATTCGGTACAGTCAGCTAAAATGGAACGAGCGTAAACTTTAGGTATGTTAGCGGGCCTTTGAATAGTTCAGAATGGTTGGCTCCCAGCCATCCATTCAGAGTTATTTAAAGATTTATTAACATATCTACGGGTTAGGACTGTTTTAGGTTGGGTGACTGAACCGTAAATATGATCCCATTTGCTCCTTTAGACAGGTATGGTAATATACAAACAGTCTGAGAAGTAGTTCAGCTACCCGCATAAGACTTCTTTCGGTTGAGTGTCAGATGCTCCCGAGAGATCAAGACGTCAAGAGTTGGCGTCTTGAGGCTCAAAAGAAGGAGGAGGACTTGGATATCCTCAGTATTCTTGTAGTCGTAGTGTACATCATCGTTACGCTACGAGCCGCTTCAAACCTGCATGAGGAAATGGAGGCACTAAGGCAGAAAGAAAGGGAGGAGGCCTCCTCTGGCAAGGATTAAATATTCTTGCCCTACAACCCCGCACAACCAGTGCGGGGTACTTTCTTTGGAGAACACGTTACGTGTATATACCTATCCGCACCCTTCGGCATACCATACCACATGGGTAGCGCATCGGCGATAAGCAGTGCACTACCTTATGCAATTATAGTTGTATTCATCTCGCTGTTTCATCACGACAACTAGGAGCGATACGTCCGTACACCCCTCAAAACCTTTGCAACCAAAAGCAGGCCTCGTAGACTGTAGTTAAACCACTAATTACAGAAAGGAGGGCCTGCTGTGGCCTATTCTACCAATCCTAACCTGCCAAAAGCTAGAGCTTCGGCAATGAAACTACTCATATGCGACCAGTTGCCAGTCAACGTAGTAGCTTTACGCTCTGGTGTGCATCGTAGTACTATTTGGCGCTGGCTGCAGAAGTGGCGGCAGCAGAATAGCGGTGTCTGCTTTGTCAATGCTAATAGACAGCAGCGCAAAGTTACTCCTGCTGGATATATTCCTGGAGTGGGTGCTGTCTCTCAGTTTCGACTACGTGCCTGCTCGTGGCAGATTCCTACTGTATCGTCTCGCCCGCACAGTCATTCTCGGGCTATTCCCGCACATATTGTTCGGGCAGTGCTGGAGACGAGGAAGAAACTACAGCGATGCGCTGAGGTAGTGTGGCACCATGTCTGCTATGTATTAGGCTATGCAGTGAGCTTGAGCAGCGTGCGTCGCATTCTCAGGCGACACCACTGCTTTGACGACGCCAGAAAGCCACGGATCAGAAGAAGTAATCCGCATCGACCAAGAGCGACTGCCCCAGGCGAACTTGTCCAGACGGACACTATTCACTTTGTGTGTCCGTATACCCGCCAGCGCACATATATTTATACTGTCATTGACCTATATACTCGCATGGCCTATGCTAGGGCGGCTAGGCGAATAATACCCCAAGAGGCCGCGAGAACCATCTTGGATGCCCAAAAGTTTTTTGGCTTCCATTTCAAGATGGTGCAGGCTGACAATGGACTTGAGTTTAGTCGTCACTTCGAGCAGACACTTGCTCAATATGGCATTGTTACTCGCCACAGCCGCCTCGGCAGGCCGAACGATAACGCTCACATAGAACGGTTTAACCGTACTTTGCAAGACGAATGTACTAGTAGAACCCTTTCTTACCAGACAAACACACAGGCAATCCAGGCACGACTAACGTCGTACCTGGATTATTACAACCACCATAGAGTACACTTAGGTATACAGATGCGAACACCTGCGGAGATGTTGCAAAGGTAGTGGGTTAGTACGAAAGTATTGACTTTAACGTCATTATATGATATATATATTAGCCTAGATGATAGCATCAGCTATCATCTAGGCACTTCGTCCTTAAGTCAGATGCTTAAGGACTTGAGGTGCCAAAGGCTGGCACCTCATACAACAAGAAAGGAGACGGTAAAAGTGTTTATCGTTTTCATCGTTTTCCTGTTCATCTTCTCCTTGCCCCTTCCGGGGCTTGTCATGAACACCATGTGGAAGATCCTTGATAGGTCTCGGTGGCGTGGCATCGCCACCACATGGGCGACAGCTATGGCGTATGCCGTAGCTGTAAGCGTCCAAGTGTACGCAGTTATGCGTACACGGTCTATGCTCATGATGGCGATTGTCATCATGAGCCTCTTCCTCAACCTTCTTGCCCTCCAGGGCATAGGAGAGGAGGAAGAGGAGGAGAGCTAGAGGTGCGCCGCGCCCAGCTGGTGGGTGCAAAATAAAACAAACCAGCAAAATCGTCTGAGATCCAGGCGTCCCCGCACGGGTTCTCGTACGGGGTTATTTCTTTTTGGAGTTAGGATTGAATGCAGCATCTGACGTGCGTGACACCTCACCCATACTGCGCTCAATCTTTAAGCCGGCGCGCCCAGCAATAATATACTGCACAACCGCCGCAGCCACTACGATCGCTACGCCAGGCCACAGTAGCGCCGTATTTGGCGCAGTGAAGTCAAAGAAGCGTCGCAGTGGAACAATCACAAACCCAGCAATTGCCACCACCGCGACTGCAGCCAAGTACAGCGCACGCGCCAATTTCGCGCGGTTATCAAGCGTAACACCAAGCATAATTCCCGCTAAAAACACCAAATATACACCAAAAAATGTTGCGATGAGCACTGTCATTGTGGCAGCCTGCGGCGGCTGGACGCCAGGTGTTTTTAGCATAATCCAGTATACAGTTGCGATCGTTAAGCCTGTAAGTATAGCGATTGGCGCGACCGCCCGCAGCGTATCGCGCCAAAAACCACGCGGATCCACACGATGCGCAGGCGAAGGCGGAAACAGCGTCCACATAATTGTTGGCATCGTCACGAGAAAGATGTTTAAGAATGTCACGTGGCGCGGTGCATATGGATAGACAACGCCAAGCACAATCGTCGAAAATAGCAGCACAACACCGTAGATAATCTTATGGAAGAAGAGAATCGCGATGATTTCAATCGCCTGAATAATCCGATTGCCTAGCTGCATGCCAGCCGGCAGCGACGTAAACGAGTTGTTCAGTAGAATCAAGTCGGCAACGCGGCGGCTAGCAGGCGCACCAGCACGCATAGCGACACCAAGATCGGCTTGCTTAAGCGCAAGCGCATCATTTACGCCATCGCCAACCATACCAGTGAATTTGCCTTGGCTGCGAAAATGAGCAATCAGGCGCTCTTTCTGCTCCGGCAAGACGCGCGCAAAAATCGTATGCTCGTCGGCAGCGCGCATAAAGGCTTCATCGCTTAATTTTGCCAGTTCGGCGCCGGTGATTGATTTCTCAGGGTTATGAATACCTGCTGCCCGCGCAATATATTGCACCGTACGCGGGTTATCGCCGCTAATCACACGAATCGACACGCCATGCCCTTGCAAAAAGCGCACCGTATCCTGTACGCCATCGCGTAAGCTATTGCGCAGTATAACGATTCCAAGCGGTTTGCCCGAGCCGCGCGCAAGGTTTTTAAGCGGCGTTTTTGCGTCAGAGAACCCAGCAAGCAACAGCACGCGCATACCGCGAGACACCCACGAGTCAATTTGCTTAGACTGTGTCTCATTCAATGGCGCAAGTTTCGCTACAAATTCCGGCGCCCCCATAACAAGCGTACGCGTCTTGCCGCTCATCACCGCGCGGACACCCGCTAGTTTGCGCGCCGACGAGAAGGCGAGTACGCCGGTAATATTCGCATCAAGCGGCGGATTGGCCGCCGCCAGAATTGCTGCCGCCGTAATATTACCGCCGCCTGTTTCACGCGCCACCAGTGCTGCTAGGCGAGCAACATCAGTGCGCGCGTCAAACGATTCGCACGATTCTAATGTTACTTCATCGCTCGTTAACGTGCCAGTTTTATCTACACAGAGCACGCCGAGGAGAGCCATCGCCTCAATTGCCGATAGTTTTTGCGGCAATACCTTTGCCTGCGCCAAATGCAGCGACCCAAATGCTAGCAGCAGGGAGCTCGCGAGCAATAGCCCCTCAGGGATCACTGTCACCGACGCAACGGTAATTGTTTTTAAAATCTGTATCGAATCAAATCCAGAAAAATAATAACTCACAAAAATTAACAGCGATAACATAATTGCACCGTATGTCAAAAAAGTAATCGCTGTCTGGATTGCGCGCTGCAATGGCGTAAGCGCCGGCGTGTAACGCTTCAATACCGCACTGATCGCGCCAGCACGCGTATCTGCCCCAAGCGCCTGCACAGTAACGATACCGTCGCCCGCCGTTACAACAGTCGCAGCGTATACGCGGTCATGCGCTGATTTCTCAACGGCTGCCGATTCACCGGTTAGCATGCTCTCATCTAGCTCTAGCCCGTGCGACCGTACCACGTCGCCGTCTGCCGGCAGTTCATCGCCCGCACGAATGTGCAGCGTGTCACCGAGCCGCAATTTATCATACGAAATCTCAACGATTTTGCCCTTACGCTCCACGCGCGCAATCGGCGCATTCATTAATTCCAGCTTTTTCAGTACGCGTTTGGCGCGAATTTCCTGCACGACACCAATTACCGTATTAATAGAAATCACTACCGACATAAACCATGCATCGCGATACTCGCGCACGTAGAGCAGCGCGCCCGCCAATACAAAAACCGCCAGTACGACGGGCGAAAGCACATTCCGTTTTATAATTTCCAGATAATCGCGCATCAGTTGGTCAAGATCCTCCGGTACGCTAGCTTCACCGCCGGACGCCAACCGGTACGCGCATCGTGGTCGGCGCAATAAATCATATCATTTTTCACCTCGTTGATAATGAGAAGTGCCGGGCAATACGGTGCAAGCGTACGATAATACCGCAAGTCATCCGGCTGAATATCGCGGCGACCTGGATAAATAGCGACGAATTTACGCCGTGCAACATCGTCAAAGTACATTGGACGACCCCGCGGCGGCACAAACATCTCCACCCGCACACCCATGCGCGTCGCCATCTTTTTGATATCACTAAGCGTTAAATGCGCCGGGCCTTCAATATAGCAATATAATTGGCGTTTTTTTGACACAAAAAACGTCGCCTGTGCATTCTGTCCGCAATTAAGGCGCTGCACGACGATCGCGTCAACTTCAATCGGCATACCAAACAACTCGTTTGCCGCCCGCTCCAGCGCCAAACTATCAACCAACTGGTCGGATTCCATAGGGTAATTATAGCATAATCGCCGGGGTGTAAATTCGGAGCACACGTATCTTTTTCAAGAGCGAGAGCTATAGGCATCGTAAAGCTCTCATAGCGGGTAGCCTGCAGCACTCAACATGCGGTACAATAAAATGCAATGACAGCTTTTCATGCGCGCTACAACAAACTTAATGCCGCCCAGCGCGAGGCGGTCGATACAATTGAAGGACCCTTGCTCGTAGTGGCAGGGCCAGGTACAGGTAAAACTGAGCTGCTGAGTATGCGCGTCGCAAATATTCTGCATAAAACCGACACGCTGCCGGAAAACATTTTATGCCTCACGTTTACCGACAGTGGCGCAACAGCAATGCGAGCGCGCCTGGCGCGTATTATCGGGCCTGATGCCTACAAAGTAGCAATTCAAACATTTCACAGTTTTGGCACAGAAACAATCAACCACAACAGCGAATATTTTTACCATGGCGCGGCATTCAAACCGGCTGACGATTTAACAATACACGCATTCATGACGCAAATTTTCGACGAGCTGCACTATGATAATCCGCTCGCAAGCAAAATGAATGGCGAATACACGCACCTGCGCGACGCTATGCAAGTGATTAGCGAACTAAAGCAGGCAGGCCTGACAGGCAATGAATTGCTGCAGATTATTGCAAGCAACGATGAGACGCTTGACGCAGTTGAAGCGAATGTAGCATCAATTTTCGCAAACAAAATCAGCAAAACAACAATCACGCTCATCGCACCCATCGCAAAGGTGGTCGCCGAGCTGCCGCTGCCGAAATTACCGCCCGCAATTACGCCGCTTGCAAACAATTTGGCACTTAGCTTAGCGCATGCCTTCGATGCCGCGGTTGAATCAGGCAAAACCACGCCAATCACCGCCTGGCGCAACGCCTGGATGGAGAAAGATTCAACCGGCGCGTTTGTGTTTAAGGATCGTAAGCGCCATGCTAAGCTGCGTGCTATGGCGCCAGTATATAACCGCTACCGCGAACTGATGCAGAAAGCGGCGTTATACGATTACGATGACATGATCCTAAGTGTCGTGCAAGCAATTGAGCGATCGTCTGAACTCAAATTCAATCTACAAGAACGCTATCATTATATCCTCGTCGATGAATTTCAGGACACGAATTTAGCACAATTGCGTATTCTGTTTAATCTCACTGATAACCCGACAGGCGACGCGCCAAATATTATGGCGGTTGGCGATGACGACCAGGCAATTTACAGCTTTCAAGGTGCGGACGTTGGCAATATTCACCGGTTCCGCGAACACTATCCAAATTACCGCCATGTCGTACTCACCGAAAACTACCGCTCAGCGCAAACGATCCTTGACGCCGCACGTGCCGTCATTACGCAAGCAAGCGGACGCTTAGAAACAACGATGGAGATTAATAAGCAATTAACATCGCATGCGGCAGAAAGCAAGACGGTTGAATTGCACGAACATGCTACGCCCGCAGACGAACGTGCTTGGATCGCAAAACATATCGCCGAACAGATTGCGCGTGGCACTCGCCCAAGCGACATAGCTGTAATTAGCCGACGGCACCGCGATTTGGTCGAGTTACTGCCGTATCTGCATGAGCGCGGCATTGCGGTCAATTACGAACGGCGAGATAACGTGCTAGATGACGAGCGTATCATGGCAATTGAGCTGCTTGCACGCGCTGTTGTCGCTATTGCCGACGGACAACACAGCGAAGCCGACAGCTTACTGCCCGAGCTTGTGTCGCATCCAATGTATGATTTTTCGCCTGAAACAATCTGGAAACTAAGCGTTAACGCCTACCGCAACCACACATCATGGATTAATACCATGCTTGCAACGCCCGCGCTCGCACCATTTGCAGCATGGTTGCTGGAGCGGGCAAGGGCAGTCGCGCACGAATCGGTCGAAGAGTTTATTGACGAGCTCATCGGCGTGCCAAACAATAAGAAGCGGCAATTTACATCACCGCTCTACGATCACTATTTCGGTGCAGATGTACTCGCAAAAAATCCCGAAGCGTACCTTGAAGCACTTGAAGCTCTGCGCACAATCCGCAGCAAACTGCGCGACTACCGCGGCGATCATCTCACCATCGCCGATTTTGTCGACTTCATTGACGACTACCGACAGCTTGATACGCCAATTACTAGCGTACGCCGCCGCAGCGATACAATCGACGACGCTATCAACCTGATGACCGCCCATAAGTCTAAAGGACTTGAGTTCGACACCGTCTACGTCATTAATTCCATTGATGCGCAGTGGGGCGAACGCGTCCGCGGGCGCAGCCGCACTATCAGCTACCCGGAAAATATTACTATCGCGCCGAACGCTGATACCTACGATGAGCGCCTGCGCCTCTACTTCGTCGCTATGACGCGCGCTAAACGCCAGCTGTTTTTAACGTACGCACGCGCCGATCTAAACGGCAAAGATACGCTCGTCGCCAGCTTCCTGACTGGCGTAAATTTACAGCCAATCGTACACCACACGCTGGAAACAGTCGCGCAATTAACCGCACAAGCACAAACTGCGTGGCATGACCGTATCGTTCATAGGCCAACTGCTAGCATGAAAGCATTACTCGCACCAATACTGGAACAATACAAGCTTTCTGCCACACATCTCAATAATTTCATTGATATCTCGCACGGCGGGCCGCAAGGATTCTTAATGAATAATTTGCTGCGCTTTCCACAAGCGAAAAGCGCGGGCGCCAGCTTCGGTACTGCTATTCACGCCGCATTGCAACGCGCCCACACTCACTTGAGCGCTACCGGCGAACGCCGCCCAGCCGAAGATGTCATTGGTGATTTTGTCCGCGAATTACACGACCAGCGCCTCAGTATAGACGAATTCAACCACTACGCTAAGCGCGGCACCGACGCGCTTAGCAAATTTTTACATACCGAATACGATAGCTTCACGCCCGCGCAAAAAGCTGAGCTCAGTTTCGCGTCGCAAGGTGTTACGCTGGGCAATGCCCGCTTGACCGGCTCGCTTGACCTCGTTGATATCAACGGCAACCATATCTTCGTGACAGACTACAAAACCGGCAAGCCAAGCACAAGCTGGACAGGGCGGGGCGATTACGAAAAAATCAAGCTGCACAAATACCGCCAACAGCTTATGTTTTACCAATTGCTCTGCCAGCACTCGCGCGATTACGCCAGCTATGAGTTTGACGGCGCGATTCTGCAGTTCGTTGAGCCGGACTCACATGGCAATATTCACAGCCTCGACCAAACGTTCAGTGCTGAGGAGCTCGCACAATTCGCTGCACTCATCACCGCAGTCTGGCGCTGTATCATCACGCTCGAGCTGCCAGACGCGAGTGATTACTCTGCTGATTACAAGGGTATATTGCAATTTGAGAAAGATTTGATCGCGGGAACCGAGACAAGCGCACAGAACTAGCTGCCGTGCAGATCACGCTGATCCACCCGCGCGAAACGATCCTAAGGCACGCCCCGACCCAGCGCGCAGCAATCATTAAAAATATGCTAACCAGCCCGAATTATAGCAATAAACTTGACTTTTTGCCCAATAATCGATATATATATATTAGCTTTTCGCTCGTATTTAGGGCGAGGAGCCGCCCTATAGCGAGATGAAAAGTAGGCACTATCCACCGCGCCAACGACAGAAAGGGAAACATTATGTTTTCTTTCAAAGAGGCTGCTAAGATTGTTGCACTGATGAACGTCGACGAGCGTCGAAAGTTTAATGAGCTTGGTGTGAAGCTCATTGAGGTCAAGGGGAGCGGCTGGTTCGCGTCGTTGCAGCGACGCTACTATGTCGTCCGGATCGACTATTTGCTGAACTCGGTCGTTGACCGCTTCATCTCTGGGCGCTAACCCGCCCCTTATAAAAGCCCGCCTCCGCAACTCAAGCGGCTGGCGCGACGCTTTATCGGGGCGGGCTTTTTTCATGTACGAGTCAGATAATAATTTACACCGCACTAATATCACCACATAGGTCAAACAGATGATTACATAAACAAAGCAAACGAATAGAATGTGCCGTACACCCCTCAAAACCTTTGCAACCAAAAGCAGGCCTCGTAGACTGTAGTTAAACCACTAATTACAGAAAGGAGGGCCTGCTGTGGCCTATTCTACCAATCCTAACCTGCCAAAAGCTAGAGCTTCGGCAATGAAACTACTCATATGCGACCAGTTGCCAGTCAACGTAGTAGCTTTACGCTCTGGTGTGCATCGTAGTACTATTTGGCGCTGGCTGCAGAAGTGGCGGCAGCAGAATAGCGGTGTCTGCTTTGTCAATGCTAATAGACAGCAGCGCAAAGTTACTCCTGCTGGATATATTCCTGGAGTGGGTGCTGTCTCTCAGTTTCGACTACGTGCCTGCTCGTGGCAGATTCCTACTGTATCGTCTCGCCCGCACAGTCATTCTCGGGCTATTCCCGCACATATTGTTCGGGCAGTGCTGGAGACGAGGAAGAAACTACAGCGATGCGCTGAGGTAGTGTGGCACCATGTCTGCTATGTATTAGGCTATGCAGTGAGCTTGAGCAGCGTGCGTCGCATTCTCAGGCGACACCACTGCTTTGACGACGCCAGAAAGCCACGGATCAGAAGAAGTAATCCGCATCGACCAAGAGCGACTGCCCCAGGCGAACTTGTCCAGACGGACACTATTCACTTTGTGTGTCCGTATACCCGCCAGCGCACATATATTTATACTGTCATTGACCTATATACTCGCATGGCCTATGCTAGGGCGGCTAGGCGAATAATACCCCAAGAGGCCGCGAGAACCATCTTGGATGCCCAAAAGTTTTTTGGCTTCCATTTCAAGATGGTGCAGGCTGACAATGGACTTGAGTTTAGTCGTCACTTCGAGCAGACACTTGCTCAATATGGCATTGTTACTCGCCACAGCCGCCTCGGCAGGCCGAACGATAACGCTCACATAGAACGGTTTAACCGTACTTTGCAAGACGAATGTACTAGTAGAACCCTTTCTTACCAGACAAACACACAGGCAATCCAGGCACGACTAACGTCGTACCTGGATTATTACAACCACCATAGAGTACACTTAGGTATACAGATGCGAACACCTGCGGAGATGTTGCAAAGGTAGTGGGTTAGTACGATAACATTGACTATCCATGTAATTCATGCTATTATTCCGCCCAGAGGGAGCTGTTTAGAGTCAGCTACAGACACTCCGAGGGTAATCCTTGGAGTGTTTTCGATAGTAGGCAATTAATCACTACGAGCATAATAGCCTAAGCTATCTTTCTGAAGAGAAAGCCTTATGCGCACACCCGAATATATAAGACTAAGCTTGGAAAGCGACATAGTAAGCCTTTTGGCTCATAAGTGGACGTTGCCGGTTGTGAATGCGCTTCAAAACAACATACTACGCTATAGCGCAATTGAAAAAGCATTACCTTCCATCACACAAAGAGCATTGACGTTAACATTGAGAAGGCTTGAGCGAGATGGCTTTATCTACCGCCATGTCCACCCAGTTATACCGCCACAAGTAGAATATAAGCTGACTCCGCTTGGACTTGATTTTTTAGAATTATCAGCGGCTATATTAGAATGGGCAGATACGCATAAGCAAGAAATTAAACGCGCACAAAGATTGTACGATCGTCGCAATAAGGTCAATCGCAAAATAAGATAACCGGCAATCTTCTAGAATATCTCCAGCAAGGCAAGGACAACCTGTCGCTCCTTATGATACTATGCCGTTGCACTCGTTGGCACTATTCCTCTCAAAAAACTTACCTCAAAGTTTTTTAACATCCAGTTATATATCGTTGGAATATCGTATTCCAAATTGCTAAATGTCTATCACGAAATCACGGAAACTACACTAAAACCGTACGCAAGTGACTTAGCACTAGCACTATGCGTATCGCCCCAGGACTATAGGCAGGACGTGCATTCGTTCTGCTTATAGGAAACATGGAACCTCTTGAATAGTCGACACTAGTTGAGCGAATAGTACAGGGAAGCGGCACGGATCACAATGAGCGATATACCGCTTGATAGCAAAGGCATCTTTTCAGGCACTTATTTTTTTATTTTTTAAGTTTCAAAATATACGCGTATGCTAAGCATTCATGCAGCACTGACCTCTAGTAACAGCACGGTACTTTTGTATAGTTACCTACAAAGAGTGTCATAAGTATATCAATTTTCGGTTCTTGTATTTTCTTTATGTATCGTAAATAGTTTGTAGTAAGTGAATGTGGAGATGTTGCTCGGTACATCATTTCTACCACCACATGCAAACATAACACTTTTTAATAATTCTGGGAGAATAGCATAGCATGAAAAAGATATACTATTTTGCGACAGGACTTATCGCAGTTGAGTTGCCCTTCTTGTTGCCTGAAACAGCATTCGCAGCATCTTCCGGAATTGCACAAGTTGAAAACTTTTTTAAAAACGTATCCGGAACGCTCGCCAGCTTCGTCGGATCAGTCGGCGTTATCATTTTAATCATCGGCGGTTATATGTATATGACAGCTTCAGGCAGCCCCGAAAAACTTGACAAAGCAAAGAACACTATGAAATGGGCGGCATTCGGTATGGTAATCGTCATTGGCGCAATCGCACTCGCTAATATCATCGTATCAATCTCCAAGCAATCATTCGGAAGTTAAATGGCACTAGCATGAGAGATACACTAGGCGCTCTAGGCGCAAATTTAATGATATTCGCAGACACATCCGACGCAATCAAAACAGTGCGGGAGTGGGTCATTCCAACCGTACAGAGTATTGCGAGCCTTGCATCTATCGCTGCTGTCTTGATACTTACCTACGCAGGCTATATTTACATGACGAGCACTGGAAACCCTAAACGTATTGAATTAGCTAAGAATATTGCAAAAAAGGCAGCGATTGGACTCGTAATTATACTTTCTGCGATAACGCTCGCTTCTCTCATTTCAAATGCCTACAGCGCACCACAGAACCCGGCCGATGCGGCAATGCCGAAATTGCAGGCTATCAAACAAAAGAATGCGAATAACGGTTTGATCGAAATAGTAATAACGACAGTTACGGGATTTTTGCTGAAGATCGTTAATGACTTAGCGTCGCCATTTCTCGGCGCACTTGATTTCTTTACAAGGTCGACACCAACCATGGCAAACAACAAAAGTGTTTTCAATTTCTGGTTAGCAATTATAGGCATCGCTGATGTGTTATTTATTCTCATACTTGCACTGATTGGTTTTCATATCATGAGCGCATCAGCACTTGGATTTGCCGAAATCAATCTTAAAACTATATCACCACGCCTTCTCCTAATATTCGCCCTTATGAACTCGTCGATATTTTTAATCGACGGTATTATCGCACTTTCTAACGTACTCGTTAAGGCTGTTGGGCAAATATCCGGAACTGATTCTGTTTGGATGACACTAACCGGTGTGGTTGAGAATACCTCCGGGTTAGGACTGGCCGCGCTTGTTATTATGATCACGTTTGTTTTCTTCGCGGTAGTATTGCTCGTATATTACGTTATGCGCCTTGTTACGCTTTATCTTGGCGCAGTGCTATCGCCGGTCGTTATATTATTATGGCTACTGCCCGGTTTTCGCGATTTTGCCGAGACATCGTTCAAAACCTATTTAACGACGATTTTCGTGTTATTCGTTCATGTTGTCATACTTCAATTATCGGCATCGTTATTTGCCGGCATGGCAGTTGTTTCCGGCGGCAATAAACCAGACACACTCATGGCGATGGTAACAGGTATCGCAACGATTGTTATGATCCTCAAAGCGCAAAGCACGATGATGCAGTTTAGCTATGTCAGCATTGGATCTCGCAACATTAAGAAGCTCAGCGGCACATTCATTAACGGCGTCAGCCACCTTACGGCAAACACACGCAGCGCTGTAAACACTATCCGCTCAAGAACCGATGCTATTAAGAAAACTCACATGCCAACAAACACGAGGACACAAGCCGTTCGCGCTAGCAAAATACAAAATACCACCTATGACAACAAGAGAAAGACAGCTCCAAAGAGCAAGGAACCAACGATACAAATAATTCGTACGCCAAGCCGCGCACCAAGTAAGGACAGAAAGAGATGAGAACAACCATTGTACCAGCTCAAGTTACAACCGTCGAAAACCGAATCTTTGCCAACCTCTCTCTGTCGCAAGTTATCCTTTTATTTATCGTCATTTTCGTATCTGGCGGCGTGTTTTTATTTGCCGAGCCAGCAATGGAGGGCGCATTCTATAAATACAGCATCATAGCAATTATCGGGGCAATTTGCGGTATTCTGGCAATCCGAGTAAAAGGTACGATTATCGGATTATGGTTAGCGGTCATTATGACGTATAGTTTGCGACCAAAATATTATGTATACGACAAAAATGTAACAACACTACGAAACACGCACATAGTCAAGAGAGTGATACATTCAGAGCAGAAAGAAGAGGTAAAAATCCCCGAACAGCCTTTAAGTGTTCCTGCTGCCGTCAAAGTTCTGGCAATAATAGAAAACCCTGAGGCCAAATTCCGTTTTGAAACCAGAAAGAAAGGAGGTTTTCGTGTTCGGTTCATTGAAATTAAAAAATAAAAGTAGCGCACGCAACCAAATTGCTATAAGAGGCGTACATAGCGATATCCTCATACTGCCGCATGATGAATATCGCGCCATTTTAGAGGTAACAGCGCTCAACTTTGAGCTGCGAAGCGACGAAGAGCAAGACGCAATTATCGACACCTACGAGAGTGTCCTAAATTCAATCGGCATACCATTGCAAATCTTAATACGAACACGCGAAATTGACATGAATAAGTACCTTAACGATATACAGCAACGATCAAAAGGAGAAAACAATGAAGCTTATCGGAAACAGCTCAAAGATTACGATACGTTCATCCGCTCTCTTATCACAGATAACAAAATCCTAACGAGACATTTCTATATTGTTGTGCCATACCATCCAACCGACAGGGAGGGGCGGGGCGATTTTGAGTTTATTATAGAGCAGTTAAGATTACGCGTAGATATTGTTTCAAAAGGCATAGCAAGACTCGGCATGCACGCCTTTCGGCTCGATAACCTTAAAATACTTGATCTATTTTATAGTTTTTACAGTCCAGCGCAAGCTAAGATACAGCCGTTAACTGAGCATGTCCTGCAGAAAGTTCACACAACGCTCGTACAGAAAGGAAGAGAGCATGAAAAACCAGTTGCAAAAGGTTATACGCGCAAAGCATAAATTTACCGAAAAGATAGTCGCTCCGATTCGCAAACGGCAACAAATGCGCGTTGAACAAGCGAACGAATTAGAGATTTTGTTTGGCGAGCAAGACGCAATCGATACTTTGTCATATGCCGGGTTAGAGGAGAATGCCGACTACCTCTGTATTGACGGTGAGTACATCCGCACACTTCATGTATCCGGTTACCCATTCGTTGCTCATTCTGGATGGCTAGATAATCTTATCAACTTTAATTACAATAACGACATTAGCATACATCTCCATGAAATGAGCGCGCTGTCGGCACTGCCAAAACTTAACCGCAAGATTACCGAACTTGAAAGCACTAAGCGTGCGATGATCAGCGAGGGTAAAATCGTCAGCTCAGAGATTACCGACCCGCTTGAATCGGCAATTGAGCTACGCGATAAGATCCAACGCGGTCAGGAAAAACTGTTCCAAGTTTCAATTTACGTTTGCGTTCGCGCCACGAGCCTTGAGGGGCTTAACAAAATAACGAAGTTATTGGAGGCTTCTTTTTCAGCGCGTTTGTTTTACACAAAAGTCGCACGCTACCAACAACTAGAAGCACTGCAATCTATTTTACCTCGCGGCAAAGACCAGTTAAAACAAATGCGCAACCTGGACAGCTCCTCGGCGGCGCTAACATTTCCGTTCGTGTCATCTGAGCTTGTGCAAGAATCCGGCATTCTATACGGCGTCAATAAATCAAATAACTCACTCGTTATTCTTGATCGCTTCAGTCTGCATAATGCTAACTCAATCACATTTGCGCAGTCAGGCGCCGGTAAAAGCTATACGACAAAGGTTGAGATACTACGCCAGCTTATGCAGGGCACGAAAGTGATTGTTATTGACCCGGAACGCGAGTACAAGAATCTTGCGCAGTCAGTTGATGGCACGTACATTAAATTATCTACAAATAGCCGCGATAAAATAAATCCTTTTGATCTCGCCGCAACTTTGCACGACAACGACACGCTATCAGAACACGTCCAAGACCTCACTGACGTCATCAGGCTTATGGCAAAAGATCTTGATAAATCCGAAGAGGCAGCAGTAGACCGCGCCATTCTCCAGATATACAAAGAAACTAAAGAAAGCATGCAGCCGCGGTTGCAAGATTTATATGCCGAGCTGCACAAACTTGGGCAGCTGCAGCTTTGCGAACGACTTGAAAAATACATCTCCGGATCACTGGCTGGCGTCTTTAATTCATATACAAACATCAAACTTGATAGCCGACTTGTTGTATTTGACATTAGAGATATGGCAAAGTCTCTACGGCCCATCATGATGATGATTATTTCTAATTTCGTCAAGAACCAGGTCATGGTTGATCCACAAAAACGCCTGCTGGTAATTGACGAAGCATGGCTACTGCTCCAACATGACGAATCAGCGCGTTTCGTCACTAGCCTAGTACGCCGAGCACGGAAGTACTATCTCGGCGTATCAATCATTTCACAGGATGTCGATGACTTTCTCAAAAGCGAATATGGCCGTGTTATCGCATCGCAAAGCGCACTGCGCGTTCTTCTCAAGCAGGATACGACAACTGTCAAACAAGTAGCGGCTGAGTTTGGCTTGTCTGAGTATGAACGCACCTTCCTATTAACCTGTGGACGCGGTGATGCGCTGCTAATTGCCGATCAAAATCACGTAGCAGCGAGCATCGTTGCAAGCGACAAAGAGCATCCACTTATTACGACAAACCCGGCAGAGATATACGCGCCATGAGTCCGGCAATACTCTTTCTAAGTATCCCCAGGTGCAGCATTAAGAAACTAATGGCGCTATTGGCTATTCTACTATTCGCCCTGCTACTTATGCCTATTGCTGTCATGCTATCGATCGGAACACCAACGTTAGATTGGCTCGCTAAAAAGCCTGATGCAAAAACCGCCGAAACGCACGGATTCTATTCCGGGCCAATCATGCCCGACAATACCTACGCGTGGGGTAATTGCACATGGTGGGCATATGCTATGCGAAAATGGGCTGGCAGCCCAATTCCAAACAACTGGGGTAATGCTAATACCTGGGACGATAACTCCCGCAGGCAAGGCTATATCGTTAACCACACGCCAGCCATTGGCGCTATTTACCAAACCGATGCCGGTGACTATGGGCACGTCGCCTACGTTATTGCTGTTAATAATCTAACCGGTGAATGGACAATTTCAGAAATGAATGCACCGACGCTAAATGTCGTATCGCAGCGTACATTTTCTAAAGCAGCGGCTAAATCGTATACGTTTATCCATAACAAAATAGGAGAACAGCCATGGACACCCAACCCAATTACTTCGCTACCGCCATACAATACTGGCCTGCGGCTGTAATATTTATCATCGCTACCGCTAGTATAATAGGGCTGTTACTGATAATAAAACTCGCATTCAACCGCCATCATTTATTACACCGTGAAATGGTATGGCTAGAAATTACACCGCCGTCTAATGTCGCCAAAACGCCACAGGCGACCGAGCAGCTGTTCTCAGTGCTTCATGGCATGCATGCGGCGCGAAGTTTGAGAGAGAAACTCCTTGGGTACTCGCCAACAATGAGTTTTGAAATTGCATCAACCCGCAAAGATGGTATTCGATATATCATTCAAGTTGAGAAAAAATACTCAAAAACTGTACAGAAAGCTATAACTTCGTATATTCCAGAGTCAAAAGTCACAAAAATTACACATCAGGATATGGGCGTCGACAAGGCAATAGAGTTCCGGGAAACCAACCATTACATACTGCCCCTTATGCTCGCTTCAATGTTCAAACAGCACGATCCGCTAAGCTATATAACCGGCGCGATGACGCAGCTAGCAGATAACGAAGAACTAACTCTGCAGCTCATAGTAACGCCGATAAAACTTCATGAAGCCCATATACTTTCGCATAAAATTCTTAGCAATGAGAATATTTTGCAGCAGGTTAGCAATAAACGATTCTCGCTACTTAGCATGTTTACAAGCATGACAAATTCAATCGCCGCAAATATCATTGATGCTGCCGGCGATGTCTATATGAGCACCCGGCGGCACAGGGAGCCATCTGAGAGAGCTGCACAACAGGCACATAGCACAGCACACGATCGTCCATCGCGCGTACTGAGCTCATTTGAACGCGAGCTCATGGAAACAATGCATCGAAAAGTAACGCAACCGCTCTTTCAGGTTAATCTACGCATACTAATAAAAAGCCGCCAAGCTAACAGCCATATTACAGCAATAAAGTCAGCCCTCGACGGCTATAGCGTGCCGCCATATCAAGCGTTGAAGGCTAAAATAACCGTACCGGTCATTAGCGCCGCGCGCCAAAAGGCGGCTATTCGTCGTATGCCATCTCTGCTACGACGTTCAGCAATCATTCTAGCCGCCTCGGAGCTTGCCAGCCTCTATCATGTTCCCTCAAGCCACTATAGCAGAACCGACAATCTAATAACTTCGCTGAGCCGCACGCTGCCGGCGCCGGTATCGCTCAAGCAAACTGATACATTTGACGTTACCATCGGTATGAACGTGCATCACAATACCAAAACTCCTATAGGCTTAACTGCATTAGAGCGGGAGCGGCATCAGTATATTATTGGCGGCACAGGCAACGGTAAAACAACCATGCTGCAATATCAAATCGTGCAAGACATGAAGAATGACAAGGGTGTCGCGGTTATTGATCCTCATGGCGATATGGCGGAAACGTTATTGCGTTACGTACCGCCAGAACGTATTAAAGATGTTATCTACTTCAACCCCGATGACCTCGAATATCCAATCGGACTAAACCTCCTTGAGCTTACGCCCGGTCTTGAAGGAAATGAACTGCTGCGCGAAAAAGATATAATCACTGAGAGCATCGTGTCAATATTCCGTAAGATATTCTCAGAGGACAATTCGGGCGGACATCGTGTTGAGTATGTGCTAAGAAATGCCGTTCACACTGCGTTAACCGTTGAAGGTGCAACGTTATTTACTATTCTTAAACTTTTACAAAATAATAAATTCTGCAAGGAAGTTATCAAGAAACTCGACGATGAAGACTTAATAGACTTCTGGAAAAATGAGCTTGGTAAGGCAGGCGATATGCAGCGAGTTAAAATGGCAGCCGGTATCACGGCAAAGATTGGGCGCTTCAGAGCTAACGCTTCAGCGCGACTCGTTTTGGGTCAAATAACGTCTACGATAGATTTCGAAGCCATCATGAATAATAGCAAAATATTAATCTGCAACTTCTCGAAAGGTCTACTTGGCGAAGACGTATCTGAGCTGTTCGGTATCGCCATTCTCGCGAAGCTTCAGCTTGCAAGCCTGCGGCGCGCCCGGCTGAATCAGTTAGAGCGCCGGCCGTTCTACCTCTATGTTGATGAGTTTCAGAACTTCGCAACGCCATCGTTCGTACAGCTCCTAAGCGAAGCGCGTAAATATCGCTTATTCCTTACGATCGCCGAACAATCCACCAGCCAGCAAGATAGTCAGCAGATGATTAATATTATCATGGCGAACGTCGGTACAGTTATCTGCTTCAGAACAGGCAGTCCGCAAGATGAACGTATATTACTGCCGCTATTTAGTCCATTCATAGAGCAAGGCGAAATAAGCAACTTACCAGCCTTTAATTTTTACGCTAAATTATCAGCTGTTCATGCACAAGAACCGCTGTCCGGGCAAACAATACTGCTGGAAGATGAAGGAAGCGACGCGGTAGCAAAAGCGGTTATTAACAACTCCCGAGCGGCATTCGCTGCAAAACAAGAGAAAGCCGCTCAACCCGAACATAATGAATAACAATATAAAAAACAACGGCGTGAACAACCATGCATACACGAATCGTTACATAATAATCAGTAATAATATTTACACACGCTATGCGATCTATACGATAGAGCACACGGTCGGCGTTGAGCAAGTATTAGAGGAGGGAGTACGCTCTTTGATAAGCAGCTGCAAAAGATCTTAATGCCCTATTGTGCTTACAGCTTAACTTTTAACGATCTAGGTTATACTAAGGTAAAGAGGTCTTTAATAAAATGATGCGTAAGGGGCGAGCGCTATAATGGATGAAATAAGATTATACGAAAACAAAGAAGTACGTTCTATTTGGGATGAAGAGCAAGAGGAGTGGTATTTTTCAGTAGTGGACGTAGTAGGTGTGCTCTCAGAGAGTAAAAATCCTACGGATTATCTCAAGAAGATGAGAAAACGTGACGAGCAACTAGCTTTATACATAGGGACAAATTGTCCCCAGGTAGCAATGAAGTCCTCAAATAGTAAAAAAAGAAAAATATTAGCAGGGAATATGAAGGATATCCTTCGTATTATCCAATCCATCCCATCCCCCAAAGCGGAACCATTTAAACAATGGTTAGCTCAGGTAGGAAAAGAACGAATTGACGAAACCATTGATCCAGAGCTTACAATTGATAGAGCTCTGGAAACTTATTTGAAAAAAGGCTATACCCGAGAGTGGATACATCAGAGACTACAAGCAATTCACGTAAGAAAAGAGCTTACAGACGCCTGGGATGATCACGGAGTAGAAAAAGGAATAGAATACGCAATCCTTACCGATGAAATAACAAAAGCATGGTCAGGAATGACAACACGAGGATACAAAAATCTGAAAGGCTTAAAAAAGGAAAATCTAAGAGATAACATGACTACCCTTGAGATCGTTCTGAACATGCTTGCAGAAGCTACAACAACAGAACTTACCAAAATAGCCAATCCTCAAGGCCTAGAAGAAAACAGGAAAGTTGCGAAAGAGGGAGGAAGCGTAGCAGGCAATGCAAGAAAAGAGATAGAACAAAGATCCGGAAGGTCTGTTGTTACTCCAAAGAATGCAGCAACTATGTCAAAACTTATTGGAAACATTGTAAAAGAACCTATCCATGAAAAAACAGCTATTAAGAATAAGGAAGAGAAAGGCCGCTATAATAATTAAGATTGAGGCACTTTTAAAAGAGAGTTTACGACATTACCTTTTCTTGACGCGATAAATTGCCATCGTAAACCGCAACAGAAAAGAACCAATCCGCTAAAATATGGGTATAATTAGCCTAACTTACAGGGATATTTGAACCGCCGAGAACAAAAAAGTACTGCAATAGCTTTAACACATCTGCATGGTGGTTGTTTTATTATTGCCGGCAGCTTTGTCTTACGATATACTAAAAACATGAGCAAGAAGAAAAGACTGATTATAGGAATAATCGCATTTGTTATTATAGCCGGCGGCATCGGAGCGGCGTTTACTACAGGACGCCTTTACGTAGGCATTAAACAACCAAACGAACAGATATTAAAACAACAGATCATATGTAACCAAACTATTGTTAACAAGTTTAATACGATGAAAAGTTCAGATAAATTTAACGATACAGCGAAAGCAATAGCCAGCGTAAAAGATGAGGTAATAAAAAGAGCAGGCTACGAAAACGACCCGACCTGCATGTATATAAAACTTTACAGTGAAGTAATGGAGCTAAAGAAGGACGAAGCGAAAAAAACCTACCTAAAACTTGAAGAGCTCATAGGAAAGGGTCAGTTTATAAACTCAAATCTACAAGGAATGGTAGATATGTCTAGCCTTAAATCGGTCATAAATTCAAACGAAACAGAGAAAGCGCATCTCTATGGGGAGGGCTAAACTTAATGTTACCAAGACAACAAAATTGTCATTCTATTTAATTAAATATCGACACCATTATTTTATACTTATTGCATTTTTTGTGACTTTGTTTCTCACTAGTACCCTTTTCAGCATAGAAGCACACGCAGTAAAAAGATGGCCCTACAACCAACCATACAACGAGCAAGAGGAACTTGCAAAAAGCCTATGCTCGGGGTGGCATAGGGGGTCGCTATGGGTAAGCAATGGTGGTCCGTCTTATTATAACAATGAAGTTAACATATCTGACTCAGACATAGATTCTAGTGGCTACACAGATGTATATTTAAGAGGTAGTGTGTATACATGCCAACAAGCTACCGGAGTAGCTCGACCCAGTTATGCAGTCCACTTATCTGTCCACAAGGGTCAGGCGTACGGTCTATCAGGATCGCTTTACCGAGGCATAGTTCCTGGAGTTGAGGAAGAATGGTCGACAGAAGGAGGGCAGAGGACATTCAAGTTATATGTCGGAGACGTTCCAGCCGACGGGGGATGGCATACAAAGCCGCTCTCTATCAATAGGTGCTACGGGGTACAGCCCGATGTGAAAGCTGGCAGTTGCTATCCTCAAGAACTTAGAGTGTGGATCAAGAGAAAAAAGCCCCTTGGCTACAATATAGACGGTCAATCATATGCCGTCTCAGGTTCAACAACATACAAAAACTACAATAACTCTCAGCCGGATGGCCTAA
>ERZ772957.807-NODE-807-length-22715-cov-4.499515_pt1 | contig 22715 bp, 20 predicted proteins | sample MGYA00580682_ERZ772957 | MGnify/ENA primary metagenome ERZ772957 (study PRJEB29015, sample SAMEA2737921) | human oral metagenome | biome: human oral; feature: human-associated habitat; material: dental | place: China | collected 2025 ...
GCACTATCTATTTGACCTGGAATGTTAAAAATGCTCTTAGACTGATCTAGCGAAAGCATCTCATCTTTCACTTTATTCAACCTTCCCAGATCCTGATTCAGTTCAACAATTGCAGGCTCTTTATATTCCTTTTCAAAATATCTCGATATTGTTGAATTTATAAAAATTGCACTTGGTAAAACTATGTAAATATAAAGCAATATGAAAAATGAATATTTAGAAATCTTTTTAAAAATTTTTGTAACTTTATTTTTATAAATAGTATATCGATACCCGGAAATTAAAAATGTGCAACTAATTTTAGATTCCGGGAAAAATGCTGCCGGAGCCGAAGTTTTTCCGCATGAAAAATTTCGGCAAACCGGCTGATTTGAAAAGATTGAAAATATTTTGACTTTAGGAGACTTTAAAAGCGGTCATTCAATCTTTTTCAAAAAGCGAATTTGGGTTTTCTCGGAATCGAAATTGAGTTTTCTGTAAACGGAATGCGCGTCTTTACGCATTGCGACGGATTCCGCCCGTATAAATGCAAATCCGTTTTGCGCAGCATAACGTTCTACGGCTTCCATCAAACTTCTTCCGATTCCCGTTCTTCTCAGTTTTTCATCAACTGCAAATCCCGTAATATTTATTCCCGCGTCGCAATAAATCGTCTCATACGGCGCAAATCTGATAAATCCTGCAATAGAATTGTTTGAATCTGCCGGGAAATCCTTTTCCGCAACAAAAACACGGTTTTTCGGATTGAGCAGGAGATTTTTTAGGCGCACGCAAATATCGTCTGCTTCGGACGGATAGCCTAACTGAGAAGTCAGTTCCGAAAGAGCATTAACATCTTTTTCTTCCGCCTCTCTAATCAACATAACTAGTCCTCCATATCATGCAAAAAAATTATTGCCAATCGGCACACAGCCATGCCTAAAACAGATAAATGCGCGCTTCTGATTATACCTTAATATGAACGAAAATTCTTTTCCGTGTGCCCGCAGCGTTCCTGCTCAATTTTGAACATCTCGGATTCTGCAACTATCCAAACAGGATTTTATCGGCTACGATATTTGAAAATCGGGTAGAAAGTTTCCGCGCTGAACTGCAAAAATAATTATGGGAGAGGCGGTCGGCAAGTGAACGAGAATTGTAAAATTCGGCAAGAAAAATTATCCGACCGGCAGTATAAGAAAGCATTAGACGAGTTGGAAAAATGTAATGCAAACGGATACAAATCGGGAGAAAAATAATGAAAAAGCTCGTTCTTTTGTTGATTTTAATAATTCCATTATTTTTCGTTTACTTTTTTATTTGCTTGCGACCGGCTAATCCAAAATTGCATACAATATGGATTGGGAAAGAAAAAAAACTTATAGATATTTATAAATATAAATGCGAAAAAATTGTTTTCATCGAAGGCAAAAATAAAAAAGATAAAATTAAATTGTTTTGCGATTTTGTAAAAATAAAAAAACAATATGAAATTTACGATGTTTTAATGCTGTTTATAGACAACGACGGATATGCGGCAGCATATCCGCTGTATACTTATTTTGACGATTTAAAGAGAGAACCTTTTTATGACGGTATTCGGTTTGAAGTTCCGTTTGAAAAAGAGCTTTCTAAAGATTGTGTATTCGTTAGAAGATTGACTAAAAATTCGTTCAGTATTGAAACGAAAGAATAATGCTGAAAACAATAAAATATGCGATATCAGTATTTTCATATATGGAAAAATTATTTCAAAAAACAACAGATTTTATATCCTAATAAAGTCGAAAAAAAATTCTTTTCCGTGTGCCCGCAGCATTCCTGCTTAATTTTGGACATCTCGGATTCTGCAACTATCCAAACAGGATTTTATCGGCTACGATATTTGAAAATCGGGTAGAAAGTTCCCGCACTGAACTGCAAAAATAATTATGATAATCAAGGAGAATCGTTATGACTTTTCAAACAAAACTTTTGCATTTTTTCAAACTTGCAATACTGCTATGCATCGTTTTGCTTCCGAACCGGTTGCACGCGGCTGATAAAGAATACATCGAAGTTGAAATTGCCGGCGAGACTGTCGGCAAGTGGATGAAACTTGTTTCCGTCGACGAATATGACAGCACGGGAAATAAAGTGCGTACAAAAACGACTTACGGAGAATACGATTATTCCGAATGGCGTTACGAATATGATGAAAAAGGTCAAAAGATTCGTGAAATATACACGAAAGGCTCTCAGAAAACCGGCGAATCGTACAGCAATGAAACGGTGTATACCTATGATAAGCGGGGAAATAACATCTATTCTAAAGATTCCTATGGGACGGAGATTTGGTATGAGTATAACGGCAAAGGAAAGCTGATTCATTCAAAAACTTCAGATGATAAGGAATCTTGGTATCAATACGACAGTAACGGAAACGAGATTCACAGCGAAAGTTCCGACGGAAATGCGACATGGTCGGAGTACAACGCTAAAGGAAAGTTGGTCTATTATAAAGATTCAAACGGGTACGAATATCGGAGTGACTACGACAGCAAGGGGAATGCCGTTCATACAAAATATTCCGACGGCAGCGAGGCGTGGTATGAATATGACGGCAAAGGAAATCTGACTTATTGGAAAAGATCGGACGGTTTTGAGTGCCGGTATGAGTTTGATGACAACGGAAAACGAATATACTACAAAGATTCCGACGGCGTTGAAGAACGGAACGAATATGATAAGCACGGAAATGAGATTCGCACTATCGTCAAAAGCAACGGAAAGCTGGAAAAAGGCTGGGCTCACATACTCGAATACTATAAAAACAGCGGAATATTGAAAAAAGACAGCTGCTATTTTTTCAGCCGATAAAGCGGATATAAGGCGACCGATGTATTTTCCGATGAACTTCGATTAACTCCGGAAGACCGCAGGCAGAGGTAAATAAAATGCAACCGGCTGACGTTTTGTCGACTGACGGTGTTTGCGTTTTTATGCGACCGCGCTCGCTTACTTTTTCAGCAGAGCGGTAAACGGGTTGTATATTGTGCCGTCGTTGCTGTCGGATGAGCGGAAGTTGTCTTTGCGTCCGCCTGAAACGGCGTTTTCTTTGCGCTGTGCGGCATTCTGCCGTCCGGTTCCGGCGGCGTTTGCGTTTTTATGCGACCGCGCTCGATTACTTTTTCAGCAGAGCGGCAAACGGGTTGTATGTTGTGCCGTCGTTGCTGCCGGATGAACGGAAGTTGTCTTTGCGTCCGCCTGAAACAGTGTTTTCTTTGCGCTGTGCGGCATTCTGCCGTCCGGTTCCGGCGGCAGTTCCGTTTTCGCAATGCAAGCGTGTATCCGTATTTTTGAAATATTTAATATAGAAGATGAGCTGTTTGATTTTTGCGGCACAAGAGCACACCAAGAATTATTTCTGAAAAATATGTTAAAACCTTCGGCGGTAAGATTTTATTTGAAAAAACGCGGCAAGGATTGTAGCGGCGGCGGGCATAAAGCCCGCCGTTCCGAAGCTTTCCTGCATACGAAAAAAATGTTTTATGATATACTGTGTCCCGTTTCCGCGGACGAATGTTTTTTCTGAAAAACAGGAGCGAAGGAATGAGCGTAAGCGGAACCGCGGAAAGCCTGTTTTTTGCGGAACGCAAAAAGCCGCCCGAATGAAAATTCAAAAAAAATAAACGGGCAAACTTGTGTACAATGCGCGTTCCTGCTTTGTTACGGACGTGCACAAAAAGCCGGCTGAAAGGCTGCTCTTTTTTGGCTTTTATAGGAGTTAAAATGAAACGAGTTGTAATAACCGGTCTTGGGGCTGTAACACCTGTGGGAAATGACGCGGAATCCACATGGCGCAATGTAAAAAACGGCGTTTGCGGCGCGGATAAAATAACGCTTTTTGACGCGTCGAACCATTCCGTTCAGATTGCGGCGGAAGTCAAGGATTTTTCGCTTGACTCATACGGCGTAGACAGAAAATTTGCAAAAAAACTTTCAAGATTTTCTAAATTTCTTCTCGGTTCAAGCATAGAGGCGGTTACCGATTCGGGATTTACAAAAGAAAACTTAAAGGAACGGAACGTGGGAATAATCACGGGAATCGGAATAGGGATTTCGGACGGCGTTGAGGCAGGATACAAAAAATATCTTGACCCGAACGCAGGCGTAACCAGACTTCCGCCGCTTACAGCCCCGCTTTCGCTGAACAACGAAGCGCCCGCCGCCGTAAGCATATTTTACGGAATCCGGGGGCCAAGCTGGACGATTTCCACGGCGTGTGCATCCGGAACGGACGCACTGAACCTTGCCGCCGACATGATTCGTCTTGGAAGGATGGATGTTTGTCTTGCAGGCGGAACGGATGCTAACATCACGGGATTCAATATAGGATGCTACCAGGCGCTTCAGGCTTTGACTTCAAGTTTCAACGACAATCCGAAAGCGGCAAGCAGACCTTTTGACAAAGACAGAAGCGGCTTTGTTATGGGAGAAGGAGCAGCCGTTCTTGTTCTTGAAGAACTTGAACACGCAAAAAAACGGGGAGCAAAGATTTATGCCGAAATTGCAGGAGTAGGCTCATCTTCCGACGCATACCACATAACGGCGCCTTTGGAAGACGGTTCCGGCGGCGCTATTGCTGTAAAAAAAGCACTTTCCGATGCGGGAATGAAGAACGACGAAATCCAGTACTACAACGCTCACGGAACTTCAACAAGCGCAAACGATTCCTCTGAAACGAAAATGCTGAAGTCCGTTTTCGGAGAGCACGCTTACAAACTGCACATTTCGTCTACTAAAAGCGAAACGGGGCATCTTGTGGGGGCGGCAGGCGCAATCGAAGCTTTAATCTGCGTAAAAGCGATTCAGGAAGGATTTGTTCCGCCTACGGCAAACCTTGAAAATCCGGATCTGGAAAACGGCTGCGATTTGGACTACACTCCAAAAGTCGGAGTAAAAGCGGACATAAATGCGGCGGTAAGCTGTTCGCTGGGTTTTGGCGGTCACAACGCCTGCATAATAATTCGGAAATACAAAGATTGAAAAAACGGCTCAAATAGAGCATATAAACTTTAGGAGAAAAAATTATGGCTATCATCAAACCAATGGTAAGAAGCAGTATGTGTATAAACGCCCATCCTGTAGGATGCGCAAAAGACACTGAAAATCAGATTGCATACGTGAAAAAGCAAAAGGCAAAGCGCGGAACAAAAACGCTTAAAGAAGGCGGAAAAGGCCCGTCGCTTGTTCTTGTGCTCGGCTGTTCCACGGGCTACGGACTTGCAAGCCGAATTTCTGCAGCATTCGAATACGGAGCCGACACGATAGGCGTTTCTTTTGAAAAAGAAGCTTCGGAAACCCGCGGCGGAACTCCCGGCTGGTACAACAATCAGGCGTTCGACAGGGCGGCTGAAAAAGACGGACTTTTTTCAAAAACGTTCAGCGCAGATGCATTTTCAAACGAAACCCGCAAAACTGTAATCGACGAAATAAAAAAGACCGGAAAAAAAGTGGCTCTCGTAATCTATTCGCTTGCTTCTCCTGTAAGAAGCGACCCCGAAAAAATCGACGAAGCTACGGGTCAGCACGTAATGTATAAGTCCGTGATAAAACCCATCGGAAAAACGTATTCGGGAAAAGCAATCGACATAATGAGCCAAACGATAAAAGACGCAAGCGCGGAACCCGCAAACGATGACGAAATCGAAAACACGGTAAAAGTAATGGGCGGCGAAGACTGGCAGCTTTGGATAAATGCGCTTTTGCAGGCGGACGTTCTGAACAAAGGCTGCAGAACACTTGCCTACTCTTACATAGGCCCTGAGCTTAGCCATGCAATTTACCGCGACGGCACAATCGGGCAGGCAAAAAAACATCTTGAGGCGACGGCTCTAAAAATGAACGAACAGCTTAAACAAAGCATAGACGGAGCGGCGTACGTTTCCGTGAACAAGGGGCTTGTAACAAGAAGTTCTGCGGTCATTCCGATTATTTCGCTTTATCTTTCAATTCTGTTCAAAGTTATGAAAAAAAAAGGAACGCACGAAGGCTGCATCGAACAGATGGAACGCCTTTTTGCAGAACGCCTTTACACCGGAAACGAAAACAGCCCGGCAAAAGTTCCCGTCGATTCTGAAAACAGAATACGTATGGACGATTGGGAAATGGCAAGCGATGTTCAGGAAGAAGTCGTTCGCCTGATGACGGACGTAACGCAGGAAAATCTTTCCGAGCGCTGCGACCTTTCGGGCTACAAACACGACTTTTTGGCTATAAACGGATTTGACATCGACGGCGTAGATTACGAAAAAGACGTGTCCGACATGAGAAGCCTTGACTAAATTTCAGGCGAAAAATCTTCGCCTCTGATTTTAAATTATAAAAATATTTAAAAAGTCCTTTGCAAGGTAAAATATTCACTTCGCGAAGGACTTTTTATTTCCCGAAAAATATTTATCCCCGAAAAAATAAAAATGCACCGCGAAAATTAAAAATCCCGGCTAAAAGAGACGCTCGCAAAAATAAAACACAAAATCGGACTTTTTATATTTTTGAAAGTCTTATTAATTTTTTTAATTCCGAACCCGCTCATCGTCATTATTTATAAACGCACAATTTTTACGAAAAATCCGAAAAATCAGATTTCCATAAAATTAAAACAAATCAGCGGAACAAAAATATTTTTTACATTCGCTTTGTTCAGTCTTGCACACGGAAAACTTATATAATTTTATAAAAAAATCTGCTATTCTCTTTATTATGAAAAAAAATCCGATTGCGCTCGCAGCCGTTTTTACGATTTTCCTTGCGTTTTTTTCATGCAGAACCACAGATTCCGTAGCAGAATCCGAAAAAAACATCCCCGTTGAACAAATGCTTCCGTCCGGCGGAAAAATTCAATGGACACAAATCGCAAAAGGAATCCGGACATTCCGATTTTCAAATCCCATGTTCCGCATAAAATATCAGCTTGTGGAAATAGACCTTTCGAGTCCGGAACTTGAAATTACGCTCATGAAGCCGAATTTTCTCGGAAAAAGCCGCCGGCTCAAAAACCGAAGCGTAAAATCATTTGCAAAAGAAACCTCTTCCGTTGCGGCAATAAACACAACTCCGTTTTTTACAAAATCCAAACTGAACCCGTTTTCCGGCGGATTTCCGGCGGGAATCCAAATTGCGGACGGAAAAACTTTTATCGAGCCTAACGGAAAATACGCCGCCGCCGCATTCTTCAAAAATCCCGAAGGCGGATACAGAGGAACTTTTTTTGAAAGCCAAACGCAAATTTTTGAGCAGAATAAAGTTCCCGATATTGCAACAGGCGGATTTTGGATAATTTTGAAAGACGGAAAGCCGCTCGAATTCAAAAAAATAAAAAACATAAGAACGTGCGCCGCATTGAAAGACGAAGGAAAAACGCTTCTACTGTTTGCGGGCTATGATTTCACATACATGGAATGCGCGGAATTTTTCAAAAAATTAGGTGCAGGAAGCGCAATGCAATTTGACGGCGGAAATTCCACAGCTCTTGTCATAAACGGAACATCCGTCATCAATTACGGGATAAAACGAAATGTTCCCGCCGCTATGGGATTCAAAATTAAAATCAATTAAAACGAAAGCCCAAGGATTTTTCCCGCAGCCGAGAAAACGCGAATGAAACTTCAAAAGTTCCCCCGCCGTTCTTTATTGGACTTTCCCTAAATAATATGCGTAGAATAAAAATCATACAGATTTATGTAAGAAGAAAAATGCGGAGCACAAATTGTCAAAACACATTTTTTGGGGCAAAAATAGCCCGCTCGCATTTATAAAAAAATCCCGGATTATAATTTTTTTTGCCGCAAAAACTGAATCCAAAACTCACGGATTTTAGAAATTGCCGATTTTTTTGCGCATTTTAAAATTTCCCGGAACTGAAAACCGATTTTTAATTTTTCAGTTTTGCGTTTTTAGTAAAAATTATTCAGCAATACGGGAATTTTCGATTTTATGAAGATTTGCTGATTTTTGCGCACTTATTTAGCGCATGAAAAACAGCGCAATCTATAAGCGAAATTTTGTTCTGCAAATCTCCGCTTTTTTGATGAAACAAAAATACGTTCAACAAACTTTACATTCCGTTCGGCAAAATCTGCAGCGTTTTTAGCGGAACTTTATATGCCTTTTAGAATAAACCGTTCAGTTCAATGAAAATATTGACGAATAATGCTTATTAAACTAAAATGCTAAATATGGCGACCAACATAGCTACAAATCAACTCACGAACAGATATTATGATTTGTATCGTGAAAATGAGATAACCTTTTCAAAAGATATTTTGCGTTCTCTTCGGCTGAACCCAAGGCAGATTTACGTAAAATGCGGGGGAGAGCAATGGCCATGTATCATTAATTCTACTTCATTTCAGATGGCCAAGATAATCATAGGAACTGCGGGCGGAGCATACCAAAAAATCACTAAAAAAGACGCACCGCCTGCAAATATCCGCTATTGTTTCATGGACGAGGACAACAATCCGCTGTTTTTTTTTATTCCGTGCAAAGTTACAAACGTCACGTCCTATATGAATTCCAACGAACTTTCAATAATCACATTAACATTCACACAAAGACCGCCTGACGATTTGATTCTTAGGCTCGGTTCTTTGATGGACGCAAATTCAAGTTTTGTAAACCGCAAAGACGAACGAATCCTTCTGAACGAAAACACAAAACGTGCGCTCGGCATAAGCAAAAATGAATCATTTGTGTATGTTCAAAATGTGCCGCGCCGATGCATAATTTGGGATATTTCGTTTTCGGGAACAAAAATAATCATTATGGGAGTCCCGAACTTTCTGAAAGGAAGGGAGTGCAGCATAAGATTCATATTTTCCGATCCTGACGAAATCATCGACGTAAAGGGGACAATCGTAAAAGTCGACATGGTAGAAGGCAGAAGAGACCTTGTTACCGCCGGAATAAAATTCGATGAAAAGCAGGTGCCGCTTTCTTACAAATTGCGTATAAATGACTTTTTTTCCTTTAACAAGAAGATTTTTTTGGAATCCCAGGAACAGGAAAGAGAAAACGACCCTACAAAAATTATCGTAAACGCAAAACGGGCGCAGGAACTGCAGGCTGAAGAAGACGCAAGAAACGGCATCGTAAACGCCCAAATTTCCTAAGGCGCAAAACGCAGGAACAAAAATGAACCCAAAAAACTCCCTTGAATCGGTGTATTTTATAAATATCCCCGAAGATTTTTCGTTTTCACAAACGGCTTTGGAAATCGACAGAACTGTTCCGCTTCCGGTGCAGAAAAAAAGCGACACGCCCGATTCTCCGGGCAGCTTCAGCATTAAAGAGCTTGAGCCGGAACAAATTCTTGCAGGAATACTTTCAGTTCTTGCACACGATAAAAACAATCCGCACCTTGACTACTATCGTTCCATCCTTAAAAAAGCTCGTCCGGACATAGAAAAGGAACTTTCGGAAGCAGCCGTACTCAAAGCAAAAAACGAAGACTGGGACATGGCTGAAGAACTTTTTCTTACGCTCAGAGGAATATCGCCGGAAAATCCTGCAATTTTACTGAACACGGCTGTATTTCTTGACCAACGCGCCGAAAGTTACAGGCGGAGCGGGCTTCACGAAGATGCCGACGCATACGACAACGACGCCTTGAACTTCTACAACCGGGCAATGGAAGCGGAACCGCCGCTTGCGGACGCATTTTTCAATGCAGGATTTTTTCATCTTAAACAGCATAATTTTTCCAAGGCAAAAGATGCTTTTGAAACGTACATCGCCCTTACCTGTGATATAAGCGACGAAGAACTGGGCGAAAACGGTATCTACAAAAAGGAACGCGCGCAGGAAATCATAAACGGCATCTCAAACGACAACATGGAAGACCTGTCGTTCAGAAACGCATACAAATTAATCTCATCGGGGCAGGAAGAAAAAGGCCTTGAAGAAATAAAGAAATTTCTTGAGAAAAACCCGAAAGTCTGGAAGGCATGGTTCATTTTGGGCTGGGGATTAAGAAAAATCTGTCATTGGGAACAAGCGGAACAAGCTTTTTTACAGGCACTTGATTGCGGCGGAAACCAAAACGCCGATTGCCACAATGAACTTGCGCTCTGCCTGATGGAACTTGGAAATCTGAAAGATGCAAAAAAGAATCTCCTGAAAGCGCTTGAAATTTCCCCTGAAGACATAAAAATCATTTCGAATTTGGGATACCTAAGCTTAAAAGAAGGAAATGTCGAAGAAGCGAAAAAATTCTTTAGGACGGTTCTTGTGTATGATCCGAAAGACACAATAGCCGGAAAAGAACTGGAAAAGTTGGAAAGAAAATCGTAACCGTTTTTTAGAAGAACTAGTCCAAAAAATCCATGTCAAGCCTGTCGCCGACATTTATTCCATTTTCATAAAACCAGCCTTTCGGAACTTCAAGAGCGTAACGTACGTAGGCTGTGCTTACGATGGGGCTAAGGCTGAAAGGTGTCATGTCGAATATGTCCTTGATTTTTCCGTCGGCACTGATGTAAGCGATGGAAAGTGCGGTCGGCGTATTTTTCATCCAAAAATTCAGAATTTGATCGCCTTCAAAAACAAACAGCATTCCCGTTCCGTTCGGGATTCGTTTTCTGAACATAAAACCTTTTTGACGCGATTCAAACGTGTCGGCGATTTCTGCCCGGACAACGACTTTTTTCCCGTCCGCCGCTAGGATTTCTATATTTTTTTTTGCAAGCATCGATTTTCCGCACGAAACAAAAATCAAAAATAACAGCGAAAAGAAAACAAGGGATGTTTTTTTCGACAAAGAAAATATTTCAGCTCTTTTCATAATTTTCCGTTCAAAGGCTATCCAAAAACATTTCCCTTGTTATTTCCGTGGCGGAAGGCAAAACAAGGCTCTTGTCCTGAAGACGTTTGAAAGTCGCTTTGTCAACATATTTCAAAGTAAGCGGACGTTCAAGGCTCATCGTGCAGCCGTCCGATTCCCAGACCGATTTTTCGGGAGAAAGCGAAACCGGATCTCCGTATTTTTTGCAAAGCTGGTCAAATATGCTGAAATGGTCCATGCGCTCCCTGTTGATGTTTATCATGATTATGTAAAGTTTTTCGTCGTAAAACTGAAACCAGCAGCGTTCCAAAAAAGAATATTCGTGTCCGGCAACCGCATCCGTTTCGATAAGGATTCGGTTTTCTCCCGGAAGAAGCGAAACGTCCCGTTCTCCGTGGTAACCGAACTCCGAATTTTTGCGCAAAGCTTTTTTTGCCTCGGAAAGGCTCATTCCAAGTTTTACGCCACCATATCCGTCGGGAACGGTTTTTTTTTCGGCGAAAAGTCCGGCGGAAACCAAAATTAAAATACAAAAACAAAAAATAAATCTTGACGCTGAGCTAAACATTTCCAGTCCTTTTCTATTGGCTTTTGTTCTTTTCCGCTTCCTGTTTTTTGAAGATGGCGGCAAGTTTTATAATTTCCTGACAATCAGGAATGAATATTTTTTCATTAACCAGCCTGATGTTCTTCTGATTTTGAAGAGCCGTCAACGCTGTCGGCTGCTGTTTTTGCGGAATCGCACACATATCAATCAAATCTTGAAAAGTTATAGCAGTCTGATACGAACCGAAAAGTTTTCTGTCCTTTTCAAGCTGAATCGAAAGCATATCAATTGCTTTATGTAACGGCTCTTTAAATCTTGTGTTGGAAAGTTGTCTGTACATCGCCCAAAGCCTATCGGCAAAGGTTATGGTAAGACGAGAAATGAGCTGCGAGTGAATCGAAACCATGTGATTGAAATTTTTCTGGTTCACCACCATCACCTTGCAGTTTTCCTGCGCAATCGCACTTGCGGAACGTGTCTTGTTTTCCAGAAGAGCCATCTCACCGAACATATCGCCTTTTTTAAGAATCGAAAGAATCATTTCTTTTCCGTTAACCACTTTTGAAATCTTTACCTGCCCTTCCTGAATCACAAAAAGGTCAGAACCGGTCTGGTTTTCAGCCATTATCATCGTGCCTTTAGGATAATCCCGTACAAGTTCGTCCGTAGGCTCATAGTAAACGGCATGCGACACAGACTTTAATTCGGCAAACCTTTTCTTCGCCCGCTCCTTTTCAATTCCTTGGGGGCATTCCTTTAAATAACTGTAATAGGCGTAAGAAGCGATGTCATACAGACCGTTTTTGTCGTAATATTCCGCCACCTTGAAAATCTGTTCCTGTGTGCCGGAAGAAACATTGTTAAGCGTAAGCTGAGTAAGCTGTTCGTTCATTTCACGCATTCGGTTTGAAAAAGTTCGAATGATTTTCATAGCGATCGGCACGTTGCTTTCAATCAGCGAAGGATATTGTTCCCTGGTTACTGCGATGGCCTTAGTGTCCTCGACGGCGATTGCGTTTTCCATCTGCGCATGACAAGCCATGCACGGAATGACGCCCAAAAAATCGCCGGTGCTAAGGATTTTCGTCGAGTTTTTTCCGGGGTCAAGCGTATTGAAAACGTTCACCCGTCCCGATTGAATGATGTAAAATCTGTCGTTGTTGTCCGCTCCGTCTACCAGAACATATGAGCCTTTTTTGAATTCAACAAAAGATAACTGAAACAAATCCGACCAACCTGATTTTTCTACGTATTAGCCTGCATTTCTTTTGCGTTCTTTTTTCTGAAGAATGACGCTTGCTTTAAAAGTTCCTGACAATTGGGAATAAAAATTTTCCCGTTGTTTTCTTTTATGCTGGCTTCACTCTGAATCTGATAGATTATGGATGGCTTGAGTTTTTCAGGAATCACGCACATATTCATCAAATCCGAAACGCTTATATCTGTCTGATATTGCCCCGTAAAAACCCTCGCCTTTTCAAGCTGCAAGGCCAGCATATCCACAATTTTGTAAATCGGCTTTTGCAAGGCGGAATTATCAAGCTGCCTGTACATCGCCCAAAGTCTGTCGGCAAGCGTTATAGTAAGGCGCGAAATCAGCTGGGGCTGGGTCATTACCATCTGGTCAAAGTTCTGCCTGTTCACGACCATAAGCCGACAATCGGAATTAGCGATTGCGCAGGCGGAACGGGGCTTATTCTCAAGAAGAGCCATTTCGCCGAACATATCGCCTTTATGAAGAACCGCCAGCACAACTTCTACCCCGTTCACTATCTTTGAAATCGCGACAGTGCCTTCCTGAATCACAAACATTTCCGCACCTTTTTGGCTTTCCGCCATTATCATCGTACCTTGCGGATACATTCGTGTAAGATCGATCGACGGCTCAAGGTACACCGCCTGAGAACGGTTTCTGTATTGAGAAAACTTTTTTAGCGCAATGTCCCTGTGAATCCCGTCGGGACATTCTTTTAGATAGCGATAGTATGCGTACGAAGCGATTGAAATCTCGCCTTTTTCGTCATAACACTTTGCGACCTCGAAGATGTGCTCGGGCGTATCCACCGAAACATTTTTCAGTGTGGATTTTGCAAGATCGTCATTCATCTGCCGCATCCGCATGGCAAAAGTGCGAATCACCTTCAACGCAATCGGGCTGTTCGTTGATATCAATTCAGAATACTGGTCTTTAAGAACGGAAATCGCTCGCACGTCGGTTGCCGCAATAACATTCTCAACCTGGGAATGATTCGAAAGGCATGAGACAACTCCGGTAAAATCGCCCGGACCTTGCGTCCTTCGAGATTCACTGGGAGCGCTTGATTTGAAACAGTTCACTTTTCCCGACTGGAGTATATAAAAACGATCGCAATTTTCTTTACCTTCGACCAAAAGGTAAGCTCCCGCCCTTATGTTTACAAACGATAACTTTAACACTCCAAATCCCCTTTATGCTCGCCCCGAAACATTTAGAAAAAAACAATCTCAGGTTCTAATTTAAATCCTTTCCTTTCCTCTACTGTATTAACGACATATTCCACAAGATTTTTTACATCTTTTTGTGTCGCGCCGCCAAGATTGATGATAAAATTCCCGTGGAACGGTGCGACCTGGGCATTTCCAATCTTCGTTCCCCTTAGTCCACATTCGTCGATTATTTTACCGCTCGGAGAGCCGAAAAGATGATTGTTCTTAAAAACGCTTCCCGCACTCGGAAAATCAAAGTGCCTTCGCTCGGCACGCGCCCGAATGTATTTTTCGTTCAGACCGACAAGATTTTCCCGCTCGCCTTCAGTGCGTTTTTCCAGCTTAAAAATTCCTTGAAGCACAAAAGCATTTCCTTTTTGGAACGGAGATTTTTTATATCCCCAAAGTTCTTCATGAGCAAGGGAGGAAGAAAAATCCCTCTCCTCCATTGTGTCGATGTCCAAAAAAACGCCGCCGACAAGAAGTTCGCTTATGGATTTTTCAAAACACCGTGCATTCATGTACATGGCTCCGCCCACCGAACCGGGAAGGCCCGAAAAATTTTCAAGTCCCCAAAGATTGTTGTCCGTGCAATAAGAAACAAGTTCTTCCATGGAAGTGCCTGCCGCACACGCCACAAGAACCGATTCAGCTGCGTCGGGCTTTTTTTCAGAATCCTTGAAGTCAGAATGAAAACATCCCTTCATTTTTGCGGTGGAAATCACAACGCCCTCAAAAACGCCGTCCCGGAACACGATGTTGCTTCCGCCACCCAAAATCAAATACGGAATCTGATATTTTTTTACAAGAGAAAATATATCCTGAATCTGAAATGTTTCTTCGGGCGCTACAAACACCGAAGCGATGCCGCCTATTTTGAAAGTCGTCAAGGGGGCTATTTCTTCGTCAAATCTGACAGTCCCTGAAAATCCTGTGTTGTCTATGAATTCCCTAAAAATCTTTTTAATTTCCATAACAATTTATGACCAAATATAATTTACACTTTTTTTGCGTTTCTTACCACACAAGAAAAAGCGGATTCATCATTATGAAAAGAGATTTAATGCGTTAGGATGATTTTTTAAATTCTCAGGAATCACATAAAATCCGTCAGCCGAAGATTTTAGTTCCGACAAAATCCTTCTCGTCAAGAATTTTTTTGATATTCGGAATATTTTTTCCGCCTGCGCAGATTACCGTCAGCGCCAACTCGTCCGCTTTTTTTGAAGCCACAGGGTCAAAAGGACAATTTTTCCCGGGAACCCATTCGTCGCCCACCATCTTCCTGAAATCTTTCCATGAAATTTCGTCAATCGGTTTTGCCGAAGGATTGGTTTTCGGGTCGTCGGTGTAGACTTTCTCTATGTTGGAAAGATTTACGACAGTCCTTGCGCCGTGTTTTTCGGCAAGAAGAACCGCATCGTTGTCGGTTGAAAATCCGGGATGCCAGCCAGCCGCAAGCAGGACACGCCCCTTGAACTCAATCGGAGCGGTAGGGTCGTAAACCACATCGTTCAGGCACAAATCGCCGAAGCACGATTTCACAAGCTGGGCGTTCAGGCGCGTCGCCATTATTCCAATCCAATCCGCAGAATCGGGAGAATAAACGCCGTCGGCATTCTTTGATATTTCAAGATACGCCTTTTGATAAATCCTTGCGGGTGCGCCGCCGCCAACAACAAGAATCAGCCTGCGCTTTTCGTTAGCGTAAAGCCATTCCTTCGCCATCGAAATAAAATCGGTCAAGAAATCCGTGTCGGGCTTGTCCGGAACAACGATTGAACCGCCCAAAGAAATTACCTTTGTCATTTATGCCTCCAAATCAATTCGCCTAATAAACTCCAAGGACAATCGGATTTGCCCAGTACGAAGTGTATTTTATCGCTCTTCCCGAAGATTCTTCCCAAACAGACTGCAACGCATAAGTCCTAAGCCTTGCGACGGTCTTGTTTTCGGGAGAAGCCGATTTTATCTCGTTGAATCCTCTCGAAACAAGAATGTGCTGCGAATCTAAATTTCCGAAATAAAACTCGGAAGGAACGATGTCCCTTGCCCAAGTCCTGTAGTCAAGCCCCGCACCAAGGGCAACATCGACCGGAAACCAGCCGAAGCCCGGAAGATAGACTTCCGTCCACCAATGATTGCGCGTCCTCAAATCCGAATTGACAAGAAATCCGCTGTCCGGCAAAGCGGGAATTCCTGCGGCACGAAGAAGAGCCGTATAGATAATCGTAAAATCATAGGCATCCCCTTTTTTTGAAGAAAGCATATCCAAAGGGGAACTTGTATCGGCTCTCAGTCCGTGAAGAATCCTATAGTTTAGAATCATGTGATTGTAGCACAATAAAGCAATCTTGTACGGATTCGTTTCTTTTTTTATTATTTGCAAAAGAAAAGCCTTTACAGATTCGTTTTCGGACGGAACTACGCTGTCGGGAAAAGTTGCGTTTCCCACAAGAAGTTTGTTTACATTTTTCAGTGAATCGATGTTATCGGGAAAAACGGATGTTCTTGTCTCGTAGACGGTAACTGCAAAATTCTGCGAAAATCGCCGCCTTCCGGAAAGATTTCTTCCGCCCTGCACCTGATGAATCACAGTGTTCTGAAAATCGGGAATTATAGGTTCGGGATTCGCCTCGATTAGCCTTGCCGCAGGTTGGTATACGCTTGTGGCAGGCCGAGGAATCCTCAATATGATTGAAGAATTCTTCTCGCCGGAATAATCCTCAAGGTCGCACGAAAACTGAACCACGTAAATCTTAGGATTCACAAGACTTTTTTTGCCTGCCTTTCCGTCAATTTTTATGTTTCGTAGGGCGGATTTGCCTCTTGGGGTTTTTACATAGAATTTTCCGCTGACAGCTCCATCGGGAATCCTCACCCTTATTTCGGAGTCGGACCAATATTCATAATCGAAGTCCCCGGAATCCGCCGCAACGTATTCAAGACTTTCTGAGCCATCTCCATCTTCCCTGTCAAGATTCTCCCTGTCCGCTGAAAAATATACATTCGACATATCCCGAAAGTTTCCGAAATTGCTCCCCGAAATCGTTATCAGCGAGCCGGGAAGAATATGCTCAGGCGAAAGTCCCGTAACAATCGGAACGGTGAACTTTGTGTTTTCAGCGACGATAATGGGAACGGATGCGGAATTCACAAAAAACGCAGGCTTGGATTTCAAATCCTTTACGCCGACAAAAACAAGACCGCCCTGCACTCCCGGCGGAAGGATTACCTTTATCTCATCGTCATGCCAAGACAAATAGGAACTTGAAGTCAGCCTGCTTCCGCCGAAATCCACGTAACCGCTGTCCTTGATCGCCCCAAAATTCTTCCCTTTTATCACGACCAAATCGCCCGGAGAACCTATTTGAGGCGATATTTCCGATATTTCAGGATACTGGCGCACCTTCAGCCGCAAAATCACGGAAACCGACACAAACGCAAGTATGAGAACAACCCAAACCAATGCTCTTAAAAGAGGCGATTTCCTGAAAAAATAATTCGTTGCGGAAGATTTGTTCACGGTAAAATACCTGGAACAGCCGAAGGAAGCATGACATCCATAACACCGGGACGCTCAAGTTCCATGCCGGGAACAGATATTCTTATGGTGTTGGAATCGTCGAAATTCGGTCTAAAAACGTCAACGTCCGCAAGGGACGCATTTTTAATAGAACCAACATTAGAGCCGATGATATTCTTGTTTGAAAAAGCCGTCATCTGCGGGCGTTCAACCAGTTCAAGCTGGGAAAGAGACATAGAAGAGGCGGAACGCTTTGCATCCGAAAGACCGAACGGAAGAATTACCGCAAGCAGAACCGCAGCCGCCGCCGAAAATCCTACAAGTGTTTTCTGAGTCAAAAACGGACTTACTCGGCGAGTATTTTTTGAATAACTCATTTTTGTCATCAAACGTAAATAACTTGCGTCCATAAAATGCTCGTCCGGCGCAATGTTCTTACTGTCTTCGGCAAAAACTTTTCTAATCCGCCTTAAAGAATCCTGCTTTTGAGCGCATTTTTTGCACGCAGACACGTGATGTTCGTAGTCTTTTACGTACGAAAGCGGAAGTTCACCATCCAAATAAACCGAATGTATGTCATCTGTCGGGCAAGAAAACATTGTCAACTCCTATAGGAACACCGCAAAACCGAATGAACGATTTTTACGCCATATCCTCTCTTAATATTTCTTCCAAAAGTTTACGCGCCCGGAATATCCGAACCTTTACGTTCCCTTCGGAAATACCGAGCACTTTTCCAATTTCTTTGTAATTCAGGTCGCTGTATTCTTTCAGGATTACGGCTTCCTTCAGTTTTTGGGGCAGCCTGTCCAACGCCTTTTGAGTAAGACTTATTGACTCGGCTGCCAAAAGTTCCGTTTCGCCCGACTGAATTTCCCGATGGTCTTCATAAAGCGCTTTTTCGTACGCCTTTTTCTCGCGCGCCTTGCGTTTAACATAGTTCAAGGAAGCGTTTTTAACCACTCTTATAAGCCAAAATTTTGCGTCGTTCAGCGACGGGAACACAATTTTTTTTTCATTAGCCTTTATAAGCGAATCATGAGAAAGATCTTCAGCCGCTTCCTCATCGTTTACGATTCGATAGGAAATCTTATACAGCATCTGCATCGTTTCTCTGTAAATCAGGTTAAAGTCAGTAGGATTTGCCGCATTCAGTTGTTTTGGGATTTCAGTCTGACTTTCCATAGTAACAAAACCTCATGGCGTTTAAAAGGTTACGGAGAAAACGCACTAAAGCGATTCTCTTTTCCAGACCGCCCCGTCCGGAGTATCGATTATGATTATTCCGCGCGCTTTAAGACGATTCCGTATTTCGTCGGCTTTTAAATATTCTTTGTTCTTTTTTGCGGCGGTGCGTTCTTCAACAAGCGCATTTATTTCGGAAGCCTCGCTGTCGCCGGAATGGTCGGGCATCAATGATTCCGCTTTTTTTCGAGCTTCTTTTTGCAATATTGCGGCGGATTCAAGCAGCCTGAGCCCCATCACGCTGTCCATTCTGTCAATAAGTTCAAGAGCCTCGGCAGGTTCAATTGAAGAATCTTTTAGAACTTTGTTCACTTGGCTAAGCGCAACCGGCATAAGAAGGTCGTTTTCAAGAGCCGACTTGAACGCATCCATATGAATAACTGCGTTTTCCGAAAGCCCCGCTCGAAAATCCGCCTCGCCTTTTTGATAAGTTTTCCCCGTAGAAAGAGAGATTTTTCCCCTGTCCGCAAGTTTTGCAATCTTCTGCACAAGACTTTGGCGGCCGTTTTTTGCAGAATCCATTGCATCGTAACTGAAAAAAATCTTTTTTCTATAATGACCGCCCAAAAGAAAGAAGCGATAATCCAAAGCGTCGTAGCCCTTGTCCAAAAGCGTCTGAAGACGAAGGAAATTTCCTTCGGACTTTGACATTTTGTTTCCGCCCTCGACAACAAGAAATTCATTGTGAAGCCAGTACTTTACCCACGGACCTTCGGCACGCTCTTCCGCAGAAAAACTTCCTTCGGACTGGGCAATCTCATTTGTATGATGAACGGGAACGTGATCAATTCCGCCGGTATGTATGTCAATGTGCTTTCCAAGATATTTCATGCTCATCGCAGAACATTCTATGTGCCAGCCCGGATAGCCGCGTCCCCATGGCGAATCCCAGGTCATCGCCTGATTTTCAAACTTGGATTTTGTAAACCAAAGCACAAAATCACCGGGATTCCGCTTGTTCCCGTCTATCACAACTTCTTTTCGCCGCCCGGCGCCTTCTTTCAGTTCGTCAAGATTCAGATTCGCAAGTTTTCCGTAGTCGGAAAAAGTCGTGATGTCAAAATAAAGATTTCCGCCTGCCGTATAAGTGTGTCCGCCCGTTTCGATTTTTTGGATAAGAGAAATCATGTCGGGAATATGGTCGGTAGCCTTGCAAATTACGTCCGGAATCCGAATATTAAGGGCGTTTATGTCATTCATAAAAGCGTCGGTGTAAAATTTTGCCACCTCAAGCACGGACTGATGGCGTTCCTCGGCAGTTTTTACCATTTTGTCGTCGCCGTCGTCGCCGTCGCCTGTAAGATGCCCTACGTCCGTAATGTTCATAACGTGTTTTATGTCGTAGCCCAAAAAAGTCAAAGTTCGGTTAAGCGTGTCAAGAAAAACGTATGCCCTAAGATTCCCGATGTGCGCATAGTTGTAAACTGTTGGCCCGCAGCCGTAAAATCCCACAAAACCGTCCTTTATCGGTCTGAATTCCTCAAGTTTGCGCCCCATCGTGTTGAACAGCCTCAAAGACATAAAAACTCCTAATTTTTCACAAGACGCGTGCAAAACCGCACAAAATGCACCGCCAAAAAAGTTAGTTTATTTTTCAGAAAACGGAACACCGTTTTAAAGAAGGGAAAAGCCTTCCCCTCGCTTCCAAGCAAGCCGCTTACGCTTTGTTGCTTGTCCGCTACCCCTTCCCCTAGGGGAAATCCCCTAAAACCCCTTTTCGGAGCAGCCAATAAAGTTTAATGAAATTAAAAGCGGTTTTCAATCAAGCTGAACATAATTAATTGCTTAAGAAAAAACAAAAAAATCTGCCAAGACAAGGCAGCATTTCCGGACGATTTGCATTTGCACAAAAAACGCGCATAAAAAAATCGTTTTCTTTTCGGAAAAACGATTTTTTTTAATTTTTATCATAATTTAAGTTCATTCGGACAGTTTTTGCAGCTCCGCAATTTTTGAAAGTCTTTTTAAGAAAAATTCCGTTTTCTTACCTGTAAGTTTTTCCGCAAAAACTACCGCCTAAAACCTATATTCAGTTTATTCCGATTTTATTTAAAAATCAGTTAAAGATGAAAAACGTATTTTAGGCGGATTCCGGCATTTTTATCCCAAAAGCGGAAATTCAAAATCCGAATGTTTTTATAAAATCGGTTCTAAAAAAACTGAGACTTTCAATTTTAAACTGCAGCCTGAACGCCTTGCTGCTCAGCCTTCAAGCGCTCATAATAAATCGCAATTGTGGTCTCAACGTAAGGAGCTACATAAATCATGGCAAGTCCAAACGTAATAATTCCAAGGATGTACCACCAGAAAAAACTTAGCTCAAGAAAAAACAGTTCAAGCTTATGCCCGTCCATCATTTCTTTTGATTTTTTCATAGCATCCGAAGCTGAAATCGTAGGATTATCCGCCAAAATAAAAAAAGTCATTGCATATCTGCACTGAGCGATTATTCCCGGAATTATAAATAAAAGAGACCAAAGGGACGTAAATATAAACACCAGCAAAAACGCCACAAATGCCGTGCCGAACTGTTTAAAGCCTTTGAAACCCGTCTCAAGATTTCCACGCCCTTCCCTTACCACTTCAAGAAAAAACATTGCAAATCCCAATTGAAAAGGCCCCATCAAAACAAAACTTCCGACAAAAGTTAAAGCAAGTGCCGAAAGAATAAGTCCCACAATTATCGAGAGACCAAAATAAACTCCGATGTTTCCGTTAAGTTGCTTTTTAGCTGCAATTTTCATTTCTTTTCTGTTGAACATAATTTTCTCCCTAAAAATAAAATATTCTAATAACCTAAGGCAATTTTTTAATACAAATGCTTCAAAAACTGCATAACTGCGGCTTAGATTTTAATCATTCACCGTTTACTTACAGCTCAGTTTTATAAAATCAGTCGCAGTATAAAAATAATACAAGCCTTTTAATTTATTCGCAATATTTTCAAATGCTGAAAAAATATATTGCAATTATCGCTTGCTATTCTTCCTGCAGACGCAATACCATATCAAGCAAACCTTGAGCGCTGTTGAAATTCGCAGGAATTATCTCATGCGCCGGAATCGAAATATCGTATTCGTCATTCAGCGTGCTTATAATTTGCAAAATATCAAACGAATCGATATAGCCGTCGTCAACAAGCGTTGTGCAATGCTCAAAATCAACGTCTTCTTTTACGTCTTTTAATAATTCAAGTAATTTTTCCATACAAATACTCCTTAAAATGATTTTCAAAATATATTTTTCAAAGAACCTGCCGACGCATTCAGCGCGCAGATTTTTCTACCGTATTAAATAAACTGCTTTCGATAAAATCCCTGGCAAGGCGCACATCGTTTTTATCATAATACAAAATTATGCGCGGCATTGTCCTGCTTAAAAAAAGCGCAATTCCTTCGGTAACGGAATACGCTCCGGTATTTTCAAATGCAAGCACATCTCCGTTTTCCGGGCAGGAAAGCGGAACATTTTTCGAAATCACGTCGGCAGTTGTGCAAAGACTTCCAAAAAGAGACACGGGATTTTTATCATTTTCCTTTCGATTTGATGAGGAATCGGCGTTTTTAAGATGGCGAATCACAGGAATTTTCATTCCCATCATCTGACCGTAATAGTTCAGGTGATTTATTCCGCCGTCCAAAATGCAGTAACGTAAATTTCCGTTCGATTTTTGATCCATAACTTTAGTTAAATAAAAGCCGCAGCTGCTTACAAAAAAACGCCCCATTTCAACGGTCAGGTGCGCCCATTCGGACACTTCCTGAAGAGCTTCGTTCAATTCTTTAATAGGCTCCAGCGAACGCTCAAAATCTTCGCCTTCAAAATACGGAACCGGAAGTCCGGGCCCATATTCCAGCTGTTCAAGCGTAAAACCGTATTCTTTTTTTACGGAATCAAAAAAATCCCGCAGCATTTTAAGTTCGTATTTCTGATGCTGCAATTTTTTCCGCTGCGTTCCCGCAAAATAATGAATTCCTTTAATTTCAATTCCTTTATACGAATCTCTGTTTTGTATAACCGAACGCAAATCAGCCTCGGACATTCCGAACTGATTTCCGGATGTCAGGCGCAAAAGAAGCGGAACTTTTATGCACCTTTCCAAAGCCGCTTGATTTATAAGCGAAACG
>ERZ772957.813-NODE-813-length-22559-cov-4.077542_pt1 | contig 22559 bp, 19 predicted proteins | sample MGYA00580682_ERZ772957 | MGnify/ENA primary metagenome ERZ772957 (study PRJEB29015, sample SAMEA2737921) | human oral metagenome | biome: human oral; feature: human-associated habitat; material: dental | place: China | collected 2025 ...
GCAAGCGCCACGAGCTGCGCGACCTCACCCCAGAAGAGACCCGCGAGCAACAGCGCCGAGACGACCATGCCCCAAGGCGCCAACGGTCTCTCGCTAAGCCCGAGCACGGCAGCAACCACGACGGACACAAAAAGCACGATGAAGAAGCTGGGGTCAACAAAGAAGGCCATGGGTCAAGGCTACCTTCGCTACGCCCGCTGGAGGGCCTTGCGGTCAACCTTCCCGTTGGCCGTGAGCGGCATGCGCTCGACGAACTTGATCGAGCGGGGCACCATGTAGGAGGGCAGGTGCGACGAGAGAAAGCCCTTGAGGCGGCGCGCGAGCTCGAAGTCGCCATCATCCAAGCGCTCCTCGAGGACGACGAAGGCTCGCAGGCTCCTGACGCGCCCGTCGCGCCTGACGGGGACGACCGCCGCCTGGGCGACGCCAGGCGCCTCTGCCAGGCAACCCTCGACTTCGCCGAGCTCTATCCGAAAGCCGTTGAGCTTGACGAGCGAGTCGAAGCGACCCTCGCAGAAGAGCATGCCGCCCTCGTCCACGTGGCCAAGGTCACCGGTATGGTAGCCGCAGGTGGGCGTGCCGTCAGCCAGCTCGGTCTGGAAGAAGGCCTCTTGGGTCTTCTCGGGGTTCTCGTAGTAGCCCTTCGCCACGGTGTCACCCACGATCACGATCTCGCCAGAGACACCCGCCGGACAGGTCCTACCCGTGTCGGGGTCTACGATGCGAAGCTCCGTACCCTCGCGCGGACGGCCGACGGGAAGCGCCCCCTCACCACCGGACAGCTCCTCATCGGAAAGCTCGACGTAGGTGACAGCCACCGTTGACTCGGTGGGGCCGTAGGTATTGACGATACGTGCCTTGGGAAAGCGTCTGCGCAGCTCGTGGGCGGTCGTGCGATGCAGCTCCTCACCGCAAAAGAGGAACATGCCAAGCTCAGGCAGAAGCTCTCTGGAGAAGTCCTTGTCCACCAGGCAGAAGTCAGCAAACGAGGGTGTCGAGACCCAGATCTCCACCCCAGAGGCCGCAAGCTCATCAAAGAGCGCCCGATAGTCCTTGGCGACCTCGCCTGAGACGGCATGCAGCCTCCCGCCCGTGGCAAGGGAGCCCACCAGCTCGTACTCCGAGAGGTCGAAGGAGTAGTGAGCCTGGTCAAGAAAGGTCCGCCCCCCATCGCACACGAGTGGAAACCCGCGCAGCCAGCGCATGAAGTTGGCGACGTTTGCGGCCGAGACCTCGATTCCCTTGGGACGGCCGGTCGAGCCCGAGGTGAAGATGATGTAGTGGGTGTCCTCCCCCTTGACCCAACTCTCGCGAGGCGGGGTGCTCTGACGGCCCCTGATGTGCTCGCTCGCATCGAGGACCCTGCGCACGTCCACGACAAGGCCACTCTCGAGATCATGTGCGAGCTCGTGCGGAACGTCCTCACAGGCAAGGAGCACCGCGCCCTCGATCTGCGAGGCGATGTCATGCACGCGCTGCACCGGCAGCTCCGAGTCTACGGGCACAAACGCATGGCCCGCGAGCAAGCAGCCCAGAAACGACATGACGGCGAGCGGGGTCTTGCCCGAGTATACGATGACAGGCGCCTTGTTGGGCACGTGATCGAGCAGGGCCCACGCGATACGGCAGGCACCGTCCCAGAGACTGGCGTAGCTGACATCATCGACGCCGTGAGTGTGGTACGCGACGGAATCGGGTGTCTCGTCCGCCGTCCTCATGACGGCGTCAAGAAGCTCGTTGGTCACTCCAGCCTGCGCTTCAGTACACATGATGCCCCTTCCCAAAGCTGCGTACCGACTAATGGGCAGACGATACGCGCCCAATGTGCAAAAGGGATGCAGGGTGATAAGAGAACGCGCATCGATACGGAATGCACAGAAGCGCCTGCTCCTTACCTCTCTCGTTGAGCGGAAGGTCACCCTCCTGCCCCGCAGGCACCCCGGTCGTTGAGTGCCGTGCGGCCGCAGAACTGCAGGCAGAGCACGAGCGAAAGGCAACTCGAGCGGGAGCAACCGATCTGCACATGCTGATCTGGCGCACCTGCGAGCGTCACTCGTCTATTCCCGGGCGGCGACGTAGGCGCTTGACGTCGGCACGACGGCGCTTGGCCTCTAGGCGACGGCGAATTGAGGCCCCAGACGGCCTAGTCGCACGACGCACCTTAGGAGGGGTCGAGCGGCGAAGCAGCTCGGCGCGGATCTTGCGAAGGCAGGCATGGCGGTTCTGGAGCTGCGAGCGCTCGGCACGACTCGTGACGATGATACCTGTCGGCATGTGGCGCATGCGCACGGCAGAGCTTGCCGTGTTGACCCCCTGGCCACCCGGACCTGACGCATGGAAGGCCTCGGCCCTGCACTGGCCTGCCAGCGTATCGAGGTCAAGACGGGCGTAGCGCCCATAGTCATGGCAGGTAAGATGAGTGCCCATGCCCCTTCCCTTCCCGACCTGCGCGAGCGACGACCGGCACTCAGTCGCGAGTGAGCTTGCGGTGCAGGCGATGCGGCCTTGCGAGGTCAGGACCAAGACGCCGCTCACGATCCCTCTGGTAGTCCTCGAAGTTGCCCTCGAACCAATGCCAGGCGCCGGGTCGCTCATCCGTGCCCTCCCAGGCTAGGATGTGCGTGGCCACGCGGTCCATGAACCAGCGGTCGTGGCTCGTGATCACGGCGCAGCCTGGGAACGCAAGGAGCGCCTCCTCGAGCGAGGCCAAGGTCTCGGTGTCGAGGTCGTTGGTGGGCTCGTCGAGCAGCAGCAGGTTCCCGCCCTGGCGAAGCGTCAGGGCCAGGTTGAGGCGATTCCGCTCGCCACCCGAGAGCACGCCCGCCCGCTTCTGCTGGTCGGGACCCTTGAAGCCGAAGGCGCCCACGTAAGCGCGGCTCGGGATCTCGCTCTTCCCAACCTCGATGTAGTCATTACCATCCGAGACGATCTCCCAGACGCTCCTGCGTGCGTCCAGTCCCTCGCGGCCCTGGTCCACGTAGGAGAGCCGCACCGTCTCGCCAAGCTCGAGCGAGCCCGACGTCGGTTGCTCCTGTCCCACGATCATCTTGAAGAGCGTCGACTTGCCAACGCCGTTGGGGCCTATCACGCCAACGATGCCGTTTCTTGGCAGCGTGAAGGAGAGGTCGTCTATTAGCACACGCTCACCAAAGGCCTTGACCAGATGGTTGGCCTCGAGGACCTTCGCGCCCAAGCGCGGCCCCACGGGGATTCGAATGTCGGCGAAGTCGCTCTTCGTGACCCGACGTGCCTCGGCCTCCATCTCCTCGTAGGCGGCCAGGCGCGCCTTGCCCTTGGACTGGCGTGCCTTCTGGCTCGATCGCACCCAGGCGAGCTCGTCTCTCATCCTCTTGGCGCGCTTGGCGCTCTGCTTCGATTCCATCTCGAGACGTGCGGCCTTAGTCTCGAGGTAGGTCGAGTAGTTACCCCGGTAGGGGTAGAGCGTGCCGCGATCGACCTCGCAAATCCACTCCGCGACGTTGTTGAGGAAGTAGCGGTCGTGCGTGACGGCAAGGACCGCACCCTGGTAGTCCTTGAGAAAGTGCTCGAGCCAGAGAACCGACTCGGCGTCCAAGTGGTTGGTGGGTTCGTCGAGCAGCAAAAGGTCTGGCGCCTCGAGCAAGAGGCGGCACAGGGCCACGCGACGGCGCTCACCACCAGAGAGATGACCGACCGGCTCGTCGCTGTCAGGACACTGCAAGGCGTCCATCGCCTGAGAGAGCTGGGAGTCTATGTCCCAGCCACTCGCGGCGTCTATCTCGGTCTGCAGCTCGCCCATCTCGGCCATCAGGGCGTCGACGTCCGCGCCGGGATCGCCCATCTCGTTGCCTATCTGGTTGAATCGCTCGACCTTGGCGAGGGTCTCGCCGAAGGCCATACGTATGTTCTCGCCCACGGTCCTATCCTCGTCGAGGGGCGGCTCCTGCTGGAGCATCCCAACGCTGTAACCGGGCGAGAGGCGCGCCTCCCCGTTGGAGATGTCCTCCATGCCCGCCATGATCCTGAGGAGGGTCGACTTGCCCATGCCATTAGGCCCCACGACACCGATCTTCGCCCCCGGGAAGAACCCCATCGTGACGTCATCGAGGATGACCTTGCCCCCAGCCGTCTTGCGGACCCTCTCCATCTGGTAGATGAACTCTGCCATATGCGCTCCTTGCGTGCTCACGTGCGAACCGACGGGTCGATGCCCGCATCATGACCATTCTATGGGGTGGCGCGGTGAGGCGGGGGCGAATGCGCAGCATGACCACAGGCGCCCACGAGCACGGACTTCCCTCGCCAGAGACGTCCGGATACCCGGCAGGCGCCGTGGCATCCGGACGTCCCGTCTTGGTCTGCGTCTGCAGCGCACGGGCTAGCGCTACAGCTGACCTACCAGATCGAGGCTGGGCTTGAGGGTCGCAGAGCCGGGCCGCCACCTGGCGGGACACACCTGGTCACCGTGCTTCGCCACGAACTGTGCGGCCTTGAGCAGGCGAAGCAGCTCATCGGCGTTGCGCCCGATGCCGCTCGCGGTAACCATCTCAACCTGGACTCTGCCCTCAGGATCAACGATGAAGGCGCCGCGCTGCGCCTGGCCGGCATCCCTCATGAGGACCTTGAAGCCTCGTGCGAGCACGTGGGCGGGGTCGGCGAGCATGGGGTAGCGAACCTTGGCGATGCTCTTTGACTCCTCGTGCCACGCCTTGTGGACGAACTCGGTGTCGCAGGACACAGAGTAGATCTCGGCACCTGCGGCCTTAAACTCGTCGTAGTGGTCAGCGAGGTCCTCCAACTCCGTGGGGCACACGAAGGTGAAGTCCGCAGGGTAGAAGAAGAACAGGCTCCACGCACCGAGCGTGTCCTCCTTCGTGACGGTCCTGGTCTGGCCATCCTGGTAGGCCTGGACGCTGAAGTCCTTGATCTCTCTTCCTATGAGGGACATGAGGTTCTCCTATCTACTTGGCTGTTCGTTCGAGCTCTATGATCTGACGCTCTCAGGCTACATCTGACACTCTCAGGCTACCCCGTCGGGAAAATATTGTCAATAACAATTATTGTTATTATTCTTGTCAGTGATGGGCTTGGTGTACCATGTCCTCACACAGAGCGAACATCCGCATGCGACCGCGCCCCGCACTTGGCCCGGCGCGCGAGAAAGGGCAGCACGGCCATGGCAAGGACGATACGGCAGTCACGCCAGCGAGACCTGATATACGACTACCTGAGGCACACGCACAGCCACCCCACCGCCGAGACCATCTACAACGACTTGCGCACAAAGTCAGAGAGGCTGAGCATCGCCACGGTGTACCGTAATCTGCGCCTCCTCGAGGAGCTGGGCAAGGTCCGCAGCATCGCCACCGTAAACGGTGCGGAAAGGTTCGAGGCGACCAACTCTGCCGAGCACGCACACTTCATCTGCACCTGCTGCGGGCGCGTGATCGACGTCCCAGACCTCACGCCAAAGCTAGCGCAGCTCAAGGAGACCGCGAACCACGAGGTCGGGACCATCTGCCACGCAGACCTCACGCTGCACGGCCTCTGCAGCGAGTGCCTGAGTAAGGAGGAGTAAGACCACTCCCTGCGGTGGTCGGCCTCAGAACACGCAGATGACATTGGACTGCCCAACTGCGGGGTTCGTTGGGAGCAGCTGGCGGCGCGACCAACACGCCCAGAGGGGTTCTCAGCACTGTATGCACTGCCACTCGATGGTGAACGCACGGGACTGCACGCTCAGGGCCGAGTGGCAGTGCCCCTTACACTGCCACTCGACGTCGAGCGTACCAAGACGGTGCGCTCGGGGCCAAGTGGCAGTGCCGACCGCACAGGACTGCACGCTCAGGCCCGAGTGGCAGTGCGGGTTCGGGTGGCCTACGAGCCAGCAGTCGCTGCGCCGATGCCAGGGCGCGCCTCCCGGACGTGTCTCGAGCGAGTGGGTCTCGAGCCTTGTTCGAGACGGACCCTTTGCGGGCAGTGGAACGTCTTCTTGCAAGGCAGGTCGGGATGGCTGTGCAGCTGGCCAGCCCGATGTAGTCAGCCTCCCTCAGGGTGGCACGGCGGCCCCTCACTGTACGACACCCCCATGCTAGCGCAGGGCATTGTCCCTGTCATAACGCTTGCCGCCCCAGTAGACGCGCGTCGCGCGCTGGCACTTCTCCCCCAGCTCCACACCCTCGAGTGCATAGCTCACGAACTCCTCAAAGCCCGCGCGGTCCACGATGTAGCCTATGTGCTCTTTGCCCTCGGGTGCGTCTGCATCGATGTACTCCTCGATGAAGGCGTAGGTGTTCTTCACGATCCTGATGATGGAGTCCTCGTCCACCCAACGTAGCCAGTCCTCAGCCAGGCGTGGGTTCTGCTTGCCGGTGCGTCCCATGATCTTGAGGCGGAAGTAATGCTCCTTGGAGCGCGTCCAGGCACGGGTGGGACAATAGACGACGCATACGCCACACCCGACGCAGCGGTCCTCGTCGCGCACGATCTTGCCATTCACCACCGAAAGCGCGCTCACGGAGCGTCTCCGACACCAGTTTACGCACTGCTCGCAGCCAATGCAGCGCTCAGGATCGTAGTGTGGCTCCGTCATGCCGATGATGCCGAAGTCGTTGAGGGCGACGTGCGCGCAGTCGTTGGAGCAGCCCGTGAACGCCACCTTCACGTGACGGTTGTTGGGAAATATCGCCTTGTCCATGCGGCGTGCGAAGGCCGTGGTGTCGTAGCAGCCAAAGGGACAGAGTCGCTTGCCCGGACAGGCGACGAGGTTGCGCGTGCCGCTCGCCAGGTAGCCGTGGTCGGTGTCCTCCTGGTTGATGTGGGTGTCCTCGATGATGGCCTTCAGCCGCTTGTTGACCTCGGGCACGTCCTCGAGCCGGATGCCTGGGATCTCCACGCCCTGACGGTTGGTGAGAAAGATCTCCCCTTGGCCGAACTCCTCCGCTATCTCCACGATGCGAGCCATGCTCTTGGCGCTCACGAGCCCACCCGGCACGCGCACGCGGCTTGCCGTTTCGCCTCGCACCTTTGATTGGCGAAAGGCGTTCTTCTTGAGCTGCTTGACGTTGACGTCCATGGTCATGATGCGTCGCCCCCTAGTCGAGCATGTCCTTTGACTCGATGTAGTTGAACACCGGCCCATCCAGGCACACGTACCTGTCCTTGATGCGGCAATGGCCACACTTGCCCAGCCCACAGCACATCCGCCGCTCCTGGGAGACCCAGATGTTGCACTCCGAGAGGCCCCGCTTGAGCAGGCCCATAATCGTGAAACGCATCATCGGCGGGGGCCCGACGACCACGGCCCGCGCACTCGCAGGGTCTTTGAGCGGCAGGTCGGGGATGTAGGCCGTGACGAGGCCGATGTTGCCCTCATAGCCCTCAGGCGCTCCGTCCACGGTGAGGGTGAGGTCGAGCGCCTGGCCCCAGCGCTTGAGGTCATCGCGAAAGAGCAGGTCGTCTGGGCTGCGAAAGCCCACGATTACGTGCTTGTCGGCAGCGTCGACAGCACCTGCGAGCGCATCGATCACGCCGCGCACGGGACTCACGCCCGTGCCGCCGGCCACGACGACGACCTCGCCGCGCTCGAAGAGGGAAAGGTCAAAACCGTTGCCGTAAGGTCCGCGCAGCAGCAGGTGCTGCCCCTCGCTGCGCTCGAACACCTCATTGGTGACGACTCCCACGCGACGAATCGTGAGGTCAACGGACTTACCAGGCATGATGCCCGAGACGCTGATGGGCGCCTCGCCGAACTTAGGGATGGAGACCTCGAAGAACTGGCCAGGCCGCACCTCACCCGAGAACGCCATGCGAAAGCTGTACTCCTTCGCGGTGTGCCGGACGATCCCAAGGATCTCTGATGGGAAGGGCAGGTAGGGGTTCGTCGCCGCGTCAAGCGTGACGTCAGCCGCAGACGAGACGGGCACCCTCATCACGGGGCTAGGCATGGTCGGCCACCTCCTTCGCCGCGAGAGCGTCCACGGTGCCGGCGAGCTTGTTGACGCAGCCCGAGAACGAGATGTACTCGGGACAGACGCTGTCGCAGCGGCCGCAGCCTACGCACATGTCATAGCCAAAGCGGCGACGGAAGTCATAAACCTTGTGTAGCACCTTGAAGCGCATGCGGTCCCCGGCGGCCTTACGGTAGGAGCCACCGCCCGCCACGTTGGTGTAGCCGTCGATCATGCAACTCGCCATCACGCGGCGCCTCTCGCCCACGCGACCATTATCACTGTAGTAGGCGTCCTGCATGGTGAAGCAGGTGCAGGTGGGGCACACCAGGTTGCAGCGGCCACACTTGATGCAGCGCTGCGTGTACTCATCCCACATCGCATCGGTATAGATTGCGTTGGGAACCTCTGCGGGCACACGGACCTCGACGTCGTTTGCATCCACGTGCCTGGGCGTGACCTCCTCCTCGCGCAGGGCCTCGTCAGCAAAGTAGGGACGCAGGTCATCGGCTGCCACGTCCACACGGACCTCGCCCGCCTCTTCGTCCATATCAAACGAGAAGTCGTAGCCGACCGCGACGTTGGAACCCATGCTCACGCAGAAGCAGTCCTCCTGGCTGTGGTCACAACCCAAGAGAGCAAAGCGCAGCCGCTCACGGATGCGCCGGTAGAACGGGTCGGGGACGCCGTTTTCCAGGTACATCGCGTCCAGGCGACGCACGGCGTTGAGATCGCAGGCCCTGAGCACCACGACAACCTCACACTCGTCGACATCCGCGATCTTGACCTGCTCCTCCGTAAAGAAGAACAGGGTCTGCGAGAGCGGTGTGAGCACCTCCTTGAACGGATAGTCCGAGCGCCTCACTAGCTCCATCGCATCGACGTCATCCGTGAAGTCGTAGCGCACGACATCGACGTCAGTGAAGCGACCCTCCCCCCGCTTGAGCTGCGGGGCATAGATGCGACGGGTCTTCCCGATACGCTTGATGGCGCGCGAGAAGCCCTCCCGGCTGAGCACGTGGCCCATAGGGACCCCCTCTCCCCAAACGCTCGCACCGCATCCCCTTGCCGTGCGAGCGCACATAAGGCTATCGATTCCCCCTCACAAGAATATACGGAAAGATGGCGTCCGTGTCGCTGACTTTTCGAGGGAACACACCCATTGCCCGCCCGAACGCGCCGGGACGGGCGAGGAGCTCTGCGGGCGTGCCCCGATCGCTGATACCGCCGGCCGCCATGAGCACGACCTCGTCGGACACAGAGAGGCACTCCGGTAGGTCGTGCGTCGTGAGGACGACTCCCGTGCCTGCGTCCGCCAGCTGGCGCAGGATATTTGCGACCTCAATGCGGCGCGCCACGTCCATATGGGCGGTCGGCTCGTCCAACAACAGTGTCCGAGCCTCCTGCGCGACGACCATGGCCAGGTAGGCGCGTTGGAGCTCCCCACCCGAGAGGTCGGTGAGCAAGCGGTCGGCCAACATCGAGACATCACAGAGCCCCATCGCACGGGCGATAGCGGCCCTATCGGCGCCACCGGGCACCTTGGAGATCCCCATGCGGGAGAAGCGTCCGTGCAAGACGAGCGTGCCGACGTCCATCGCGGGCTGCGCCAGGCGCTGTGGAAGGTAACCCAGCCGACGCGCACGCTCACGGTGGGACAAGCCCTTGAGCTCCTCGCCACCGAGGCTGATGGAGCCGCGATACGCGAGCAGCCCTGCGAGGGTCTTGAGCAGGGTCGATTTGCCGCAACCATTCTCGCCCACGATGCAGGTGACCTGACCGTCTGGGAGGGTCAGCTCGTCCACATGGATGACGTCGCGCCCGCCATAACCACTCACCAGGTCCCGAGCCCCGATCATCGGCGAATCGCCGCCCTACCGCGCATAAGCAGGGCGATGAAAAATGGCGTGCCCAGAAGCGAAAGCATGAGACCCACGGGCAGTTCGTAGGGAAAGAGGGCAAGCCGTCCCGCAAGGTCGCAGGTCACGAGCAGAGATGCCCCCCACACGAGCGAGACCAGCGCCTCCCTGCGAAAGCCTCCCCGAAGCACCATGCGCACCAAGTTGGGCACGATGAGCCCCACGAAGCCGAGGAGGCCGCACACCGAGACGGCCGCCGAAGCAAGCGCGGACGCGGTCACGACCGAGGCGATGCGGGTACGCCTGACGTCGAGACCCAAGCCATGGGCCGTCTCGTCGCCAAGGGCAAGAAGGTCGATGCCACCGCCCAAGGCGAAGGTCACGGTCAGCCCGGCGACCACAACGAGGAGGGCGAGGCAGAGCTGAGGCCACGATACCGCCGCCAGCCCACCCAGCCGAAAGGCAAGCCTATCGGCAACAAGGTCCGGGCGAATCGTGACGATGACGTCCGAGACCGCCGAGAGGAGCGACGAGATCGCGACGCCCGCAAGTACGAGCGAGGTGCGCGAGACCCGCCGCGACACGAGGGTCACCAGCAGTGTCGCGAGAAGCGCGCCCGCAAGCGCCATGGCCTGGCGCGCTGGCACCGAGAGCGGGAAGGCAAGGCCCGAGATAAGCACCGCAAGCCCCGCGCCCGCATTGACGCCCATGACGCTCGGGGACGCGAGCCGGTTGCCCAACGCAGCCTGAAGCAGCAGCCCCGAGACGGCAAGCGCCGAGCCGCAGACGAGGGCCGCGACAAGACGCGGAAGACGCAGCTGCCACACGATGGAAACCGCCGCCCTCGGCATCGTCTGGGGCCGCAGGAGGGCCGAAAGGGCGTCTGGGGCCGAGAGCGCGGTCGTGCCCGCAAGGACGAAGCCCAAAGACATAAGCAAGAGCACAGCCACGCCCGCCACGAGCGCGATGGTCGCGCGGCGCCGGTCTGACCGCCCGCCCGCAAGTCTCGACGCCTTCCTTTGCCCGCCACGCACGTCGGTCACGGCCTACTCACGGCTCCTGAGCTCAAGCGCATAGCGATAGGCATCCGCCCATCGCGCGTTGGGCCTGTACTGGAAGAGCTCCTTGGGAAGCACAAAGACATGACCGTCCAGCGTCGCCTTGAGTCCCTGCCACGCGGGACGGCTCGAGAAACCCTCCTCATAAGCCTCCCTCGCCTTGTCCTCGTCCCCCTGGTAGATGACAAAGACGTAGGCCGGGTCAGCAGCCTGGATCGCCTCGAGCGAGAGCTCGTCGAGCGAGGAGTCGTCATCGGCGATGTTTTGCATGTTGAGATCGTCGAAGATCCGGCAGGCGAAGTGGTTCTGCTTGAGGGCCTTGCTCTTGGCAGACGAGGTACGCAGGGCCAGATAGCGGGCCTCAGGCAGGTCCTTGGCACGTGCGCGCACGGCGTCACAGGCGCTCACGACGTCCGCCACGTTAACCTGGTAGAGGTCATCGCGGCCGCAGGTATCGCAGAAGCCGCGCATGTGGGAGGCATAGTCATCAAGGCTGTTGACGTCGACGTCGATGCAGTCGATGCCCTGTCGCACGAGGCTCGACCTCAGCTCGACCTGGGCCGGTATGTCTGAGGTGGCAAGGACGAGCCCCGGTGATAGCGCGACGATCTGCTCGAGGCTTGGCCTGGAGAGCGAACCCACGACCTGCGCGTCGCCCACCCCCTCGAGGTCCCTGGCGTCCTCCGTGATGCCTGCAAGCGTACCGCCCGCAAGCAGCCACATGTCCGCAAGCGAGCGCATGAGGGCCACGACGTTTGCCGGGGGCCTGCCAGCCTGGTCGTCATCATCGGTGGCCCACCGCCCGTCGGGCGGCGCGTCGCAGGCCGCGAGCACGCCTGTGGCCGTCAGGGCCACCAGCAAGAAGTTCCTGCGCTTGAGCATATGACTGTTCATACCATCCCCTGGAACGAGAGGCGACCGACGCCCACCAGCCTATCACAGAGACGGCGCCGCGCCGTCCAAGGCGATTCGCGCCCTCTCGACATAGCAGTCACGGACGGCCCGGATAGAGCCTAAGCCCTCACGCACGACATCGACGGCAAGACCCTGGGCCACCAGCGCGCCCGCCCACGAGCCGGGGGCCCGCGACGCCACCTGGAGCCTCACATGATGGCCCGCGCAGAGCATGAGCGGGACAAGCGTCACCCGCGTCGCCCCCTTAGACGCGAGGCGAGCGGCCACCGCGCGCGGATCGTCCCCAAGCGTCACGACCATGACGTCAGCGCGTCCGCACTCCGCAGCAGCCTCCCGCAACCACACGTAGGGGTCGTTGGGACAGCCCGCCACGCCATGCGCCACCAGCAGGAGCCTGCACCGCCGTCGCGCGGGGTGCTCCCCCAAGACAGCCCGCACCAGCTCAAGGGCGCCCGATCGCGTGGACAAAAGCGGATCGGACACGCTCACGGCGGCGGGCACGCCGAGCGCAGCGACCTCGTCCTCGAGCACCTGGTAGGTGCTGCCGCCCACAAGGTGCGAGGGCATGACCAGGACCTTCCCGGCGCCCTCGCCCGTAAGCTGCGCAACGGCCTCACGAACGCCAGGGACCTTGATCTTCTGGGCGCACAGTCCCTCTCGGACGCGTGCGCTCACGCAGGCAGGGGCAAAGGGAAGCCCGCGTGCCGTCGCAAGGGAGCGCAGCGCCTCGACCACAGGCAGGATGTCGCGGCGATACGCCTGCCCGTCCGTCGTCCCATGGCTTGCGAACACCAGACCCAAGGCTCCCAAGGTCAACCTCCTTTACGTCGGGACGATCTCGCACCACAAGGGTAGCCCTTTTCCTACGACCAGGGCAGGCACACCTCCATGGGCGCGAGTGGGCAACGGCGAGTTTGCTCTGGGGTCATGTCCTCACCGGGCACGCCCGGCACACCCCATGGGCGCGACTGGGCGGCGACTACCTGAATCTCACATACGAGAGGAAGCGCCTGGCCGCTATCGGCAGGCGCCCAGGCTCGCGCGTAACCACGCGTATCGTGCGAAACGCACGGGGCTCAAGATGGCGCACCTCGATGTCGTAGGGATTACGTCTCAGGATGAGCTCGGGCAGGATCGAGAGGCCAAGGCCACTCTCGACCATGGACATGATGGCATAGTCGTCAAAAGTTCTGAAACGCACCTGTGGAGTGAGACCCGCCCTCTCGAAGATGGCGCTCACCTCGTTGTCCCCGGACTTCTGGAGCATGATGAAGGGTTCCTCGCAAAGCCGTTCCACAGCGACGTCCTGCCCCTGTGTCAGCGCGTGGCTCTTGGGGAGTACCGCCAGAAGCTCATCATCCCCAAGCGCCTGGGCGACGAGCGACGAGGAGGGCGGGGCGAACGGCAGGAAGCCCAGGTCGACCCGACCCTCCTCACACCACCGCCCGATCTCGCCGAAGTCGCCCATCAGGAGCTCATAGTCGATGTTGGGATAGTCAGCCTGAAAGCGACTGATCACGGGTGGCAACCAGTGCGTCGCCACACTCGAGAAGGTCCCGATGCGGATGCTGCCGCTCTGCACCCCACGCAGGTCGTCGATCTCCATGCGCAGGCGTCGGTTAGACTCACACACCTCCTGCACCAAGGGGAGGAGCCGCCTGCCGTCGCTCGTGAGCCTAAGCGGACCCCTGCCCCGCTCGAGCAGCGTCAACTGCCAGTCGCGCTCGAGGTCCGCGACCATACGACTGACACCCGACTGCGAGTACGAGAGGCTCGCGGCCGCCCTCGTGAAGCTGCCCTGCCTGTAGCTCTCGAGGAATGCCTCGTACTTCTGGATACTTGCCTCCATGCGACAGCCTCCCACGCCCGCATCGCCAACGTCCGTACCGCCAACGTCCGCATCGCCCATGGCACCAGTGACGCTAGCGGCACGCCATCTGGTTTTGTCATGCGACCCATGATAAACGTTCGCTTTTCTTCTGAGTCGGACAGTGAGACACTCATGCAGTGGACTTACAGAAATATCCATGTCCTATTCAAGCGGGTACGCCCGGAAGGCGGGCGAGAAAGGCGTCGCATGTCGAGGGATTTCATGAAGTACCTGGCATCGCTCGTCCTCTTTGGCTCGAACGGCATCGTGGCGGGAGGCATCGCCCTACCGCCCAGCCAGATCGTGCTCGTACGCAGCTTTCTGGGAAGCGCCCTTCTGGTAGCGACGCTCACGGCGTCGCTGGCAATGGGACACAAACGCCCCGACCACGCTACAGCCCACCTTGCGACCCTCGAGTACCCTAAGCAGGCCTGTGCCCTCGCCGCCTCGGGGGCGGCGCTCGGCATCGGCTGGATCTTCCTCTTCGAGGCATACCGCTTGGTTGGCGTTGGCGTCTCGACGCTTGCCTACTACTGCGGCCCCGTCATCGTCATGGCCCTCTCACCGTTGCTCTTCTCCGAGAGGCTCACGCATGTCAAGGTCGCGGGCTTCTCCTGCGTCGTCCTGGGAGCTTTTTTCGTGGTCGCCCAGGGGGGCGGCCATGGCGCCAGCGCGCAGGGGCTGGCCCTCGGCGGCATGTCCGCCGTCATGTACGCGGCCATGGCGGTCTTCTCCAAGCGCGCTCCTCAGATCAGGGGCCTCGAGGCCGCCAGTGTGCAGCTTGTCTCGTGCTCTGTTGCCGTCCTGCTCTACTCGATCCTTTCGGGCTCTGTCGTGACACCTGTGGCACTTGCCCAGGCTAACTTTCCCGCCATGCTCCTGCTCGGCTTCATCAACACGGGCCTCGGCTGCTACCTGTACTTCTCCTCGATAGGCCAGCTTCCCATCCAGCGCTTCGCCGTCTGTGGCTACCTGGAGCCCCTCTCGGCCGTGGTCCTCTCGGCTGCCATCTTGGGAGAGCCGCTCACGCTCGGGCGCATCGCGGGCGCCTGTCTCATCATCGGCGGGGCCGCTGCGAGCGAGCTTCTGGGCAGTCGGGACATCCGGCTACCCTGGCCATGCGTCCCCCGATCGCGCAGAAGCCTGCGTCCGAGGTTTGGCACACGTCGCCTGGCACAGCTGTCTCACTGCGCGAAGTGAGTGAATCACTCACTTCAGCTTCATGAAGTGAGTGATTTTTGCGGCAAAGTAGACGCATCAGAAAAAATTAAGATTACATTCCCACAGCTCAGAGGCTTACTGAATGCAATCTCAAAGTGAGTGAATCACTCACTTCGTCAACACAGAGTGAGTGAATCACTCACTTCGCACCATCGCGCGGCAAAGTCAGTGGCCGTCTCGCAAGGAACTCATCCGGAAAGGTCCCGGCGCAGGTATGTCTATGGCATGTGGACGTCTGCCCATGCGGTGGCGATGCGCCGCGCTGCGCCAAAGCGCACGTTCACCCGACCCCTCACGCACCTGAGACAAGAAACGTGGCACAATCGGGATGAGTGTACACGCGCCAGGCCGCACCCGTGCGACCTGAAGGAGCAAGGAGGCAGACATGCCCGAGACCATTCGCAAGGTCAACATCATCGGTCACCTTCATCCCGACACCGACAGCATCTGCTCGGCCATCGCCCTCGCCTATCTCAAGAACCAGACCGGCGACATCGAGTACGAGCCCCGGCGGGCAGGCACCCTCAACCGAGAGACGATCTTTGTGCTCAAACACTTCAACTTCGAGGAGCCGCAGCTCATCACCTCGGTGCGCCCGCAGATCAAGGACATCACGATCCAGGACATGCACGGCATCGATCCCGAGATGAGCCTTTTTGCCGCCTGGAACCTCATGAGCGAGACCAAGACAGACACATTGTGCATCACAGACGGCGAGCGGGATCTCATGGGCCTCATAGCCGTCAAGGACATCGCCAATGCTAACATGAACGTCTTCGACACCAAGATCATCGCCGAGTCAAAGACCCTTTACTCCAACATACTCTCCACCCTGAAGGCACACATGCTGCTGGGCGACCCCGACGAGAAGGTTGACGCGGGCAAGGTCGTCGTCGGCACCACCCCCGAGATGATGGAGGGCAACATCGAGCGGGGCGACACGGTCCTCGTCACGAACCGCTACGAAACCCAGCGCTTCGCCGTCGAGTCCGGCGCGGCCTGCCTCGTCGTCTGCAATGACGCGCGCATCTCCAACGTGGTGCTCGACGCCGCCAAGGCCAACGGCTGCACTGTGATGACTACGCCGTACGACACCTTCTCTGCCGCACGACTGATCTCGATGTCCATCCCCGTGCGCTCCAAGATGCTCGACGCCGACAAGGTGCTGCGTTTCTCGGTCAACACCACCGTGGATGACGCACGCAAGACGATCACCCAGTCGCGCCACCGCTTCTTTCCCGTCGTCGACGAGGACGGCAGGTACGTCGGCCTCGTGTCAACGCCAAACTTCCTGAATGTGAACCAGAAGCATGTCATTCTTGTCGACCACAACGAGCGCTCGCAGGCGGTGGATGGCCTCGAGCAGGCTGTCATCATGGAGATCATCGACCATCACCGCATAGGCTCCATCGAGACCACCGCGCCGGCCCTCTTCCGCAACGAACCCGTAGGTTGCACCTGCACCATCCTCTTCAGCATGTACCAAGAGGCGGGCATCGAGATCCCCTCGAACATCGCGGGCCTTATGCTCTCGGCGATCCTCTCCGACACGCTGGCATTTCGCTCACCTACCTGTACCAAGCGCGACGAGTACGCAGCTCGCGAGCTCGCCCGAACCTGCGGAGAGGACATCGACGCGTACGCCGACGCGATGTTCGACGCCGGCGCCGAGCTCACGGGCCGTACTGCGGAGGAGGTTTTTCACCAGGACTTCAAGGTATTCTCCCGTGGCTCCGCGCGCTTTGGCGTGGGCCAGGGCAGCTTCATGACCGAGAACAGCCGCAAGGCCGCCGAGGCGCTCGTCGGCCCATACCTCAAGGAGGGCGCCGACGCAGACGAGCTGCCCATGGTGTTCTACATGTTCACGGATGTCAAGTCCGCGACGACCGAGATGCTCTACTTTGGCGCACACGCCGAGGACGTCGTAAGGCGTGCGTTCAACGTGACGCCCAAGGACGGAATCGCCACCCTGCCCGGCGTGGTGAGTCGCAAGAAGCAGGTCATCCCCGCCCTCATGAGCACGCTGCAGGACACACAGGACGAGTAAACTGGGCTGGGCCCGGCCACTCGATTCGCTCAGACGTGAGGGCCGCTACCTTGATTCCGCTCACATTTCGCCCTGATCACGCGTTCTTGAGCAGGTCGTAGGTGGCGGCCCGGAGCAGTCCTGCGGCCAGAGCGCACCTTTCCGTGACGTCGCGGCCCCAGACTGCGCTTTTCCGTGACGTCGTGGTTCCAGAGTGCGCCTTTCCGTAGAGTGCGCTTTTCCTCACCTGGGCAAACGCGGCGCCGGCTCATGGAAAAGCGCAGTCTGCCTTGGAACCCTCACGGAAAAGCGCATTCCGGGGTGAAGGTCTGCTCACGCCACGCAATACTCACCCACCCCACACGTGGCGTGAGACACCTGACGGTCTACAGCAGTTGGTCGAGCGTCGAGCCGTATGAGGGCAAGAACTCCTCCATGAAGTCATTGACCTCGGGAAGCTCAACGCGCATATCCTCGAGCTTGCGCAGTGTCGAGGCCTCGGCGGTCGCGAACTCGGTATTGCCGGCGGCGCGCTCCTCCAGGCACTTGATGAGCGCCGAGAGCTTGTCTGCAGCCTTGACGAGGCGGGCCACGTAGCGCCCATCTGTGCCATCATCCGCCGAGAGGGCTTGCACGAACTCGGGACGTAGGTCGTCTGGCAGGGTTGAGAGCAGACGTCTCTCGGCCTGGGCCTCGACGCCCTTGTAGGCGTCGCGTATCTTTCCATTGAAGTACTTGACGGGTGTGGGCATGTCACCGGTTATGATCTCGGACGCATCGTGATACATGCCGAGAAGGGCCGCGTGCGCGGCGTCAAAATGGCGCCCGTGGCGCACGTTGCCAATGACGCAGAGCATGTGGGCGATCATCGCGACCTCAAGTGAGTGCTCCGAGAGGTTCTCGGGTCGTGAGTTGCGCATGAGTGACCAGCGCTCGATGTACTTGAGGCGTGAGAGTATCGCGAGAAAGTGCGATTCTTTCGCAGGCGACTCGTTCTGTGTCGGCATGGAGGACTCCCGGGTAGCATGGCGATTTTAGCCTAGACCGAAAACCATACGCTGCTAGGATAGCCTAAAACACGAGTGGGATGGCGTACATGGTGCAGGTTGACTGACTCCAGAGGGGCTGACTCACCCGAAGCTACGCAGGCCTGATGGGCATCGCAAACTGACACCGAAGACCTCAGCTGCGATCTTGATACCATACGGAAGGGATCAGATGCGCACACTCCATGCACGGCTCCCCAAGAACTTCGTCTTGGAGGAGCGGCTCGAACGCTATGCCAATGCCATCGAGGTCGAACCCTCCCGCTACGTCGGCCACTGGGCCGAGGCATGCTTTCCTCTTCGGAGGGAGGACGGGGAGATCAAAGGCGAGGGTGCGACCCCCTGTCGCTACCGCGAGGTCAGGCTTGACCTCGGCTGCGGCAAAGGTGACTTTACAGCCGAGATGGCGCGCCGCGAGCCCGACGTGCTCTTCGTGGGTGTGGACTTCGAGCCTATCTGCATCGCCTACGCCGCCGAGAGAGCCGTGAGGGCACAGCTCAAGAACATGGTGCTCGTATCCGCGACGGGCGAGAACGTGGGCTCGATCTTTGGGCCGGGTGAGCTTGCGGCCATCTACCTCAACTTTCCTACGCCGTTTCCTAAGAAGAAGGAGGCAACCCGTCGCCTCACTCACCTGATCCGTCTCATGGAGTACCAGCCGCTCCTCGCACCGGGTGCGACGGTGCTCCTGAAGACAGACAGCTATCCCCTCTGGCGCTTCTCCGAAACGCAGTTCAGGCTTGCGGACTATACCGTCACCTGGCAGAGCATGGATGCCCGCGCTGAGCGCCCGGATGACGCGATGAGCCAGTACGAGGAGCGGCTCACGGCAAAGGGAGCGAAGGTCCTCGCCATTGAGGCCACACCGGGTCCGGAGTCCGTGTACAGGGAACAGACAGTGTGCAGGGAGCAGACGGCTCCGCTCAGCCTGGTGGACTGGTTGCCCGATGACCTCGACACGATGGACTACGTGCCCTACGGCATGGAGGGCACCGTCACGAACCTGCGAAACCGACGCCGCAAGCAAAGACGTAAACGCTAGCGGGGCGTCCCTTGTCCGAGCTCCATGGCCCCCGCCCCGCCTGGTCAGGCGAACGGAAACATCGCCATGTAGAGAGGCAGCGTAACCTTTTTCCCGTTCACGCCCACATTCCCGTCGATGAATTTATAGCCAATGTTCACATCGTCGCCCTCCAGCAGCTGATTGAGCGAGACGGTTGAGCCCCGCGACGCCTTAACCTCGATGGGGACGACGCATCCGTCGAGGTCTGCCAAAAACTCGATTTCGCGCTTGCTGTCCTTTGACATCCAGTAGCGCAGGGGCTTGTTCTTCTGTGAGAGCATGCCTGCGATGAGGTTCTCGTACAACCCACCCTTCATGGGGCCTTTGAGGGTGTTCTCGACCACGGCCGCCTTCATGCTGAAGTCAAACATCGCCATGAGCAGGCCCGTGTCATTGGCATAAAGACGAAACCGTGAGCCATCCTCGTAGGACACCAAGGGGAAGCTTGGTGTCGTCACCGCGTTGCAGCGCAGCGCCATATTGGCCTCGACAAGCCAGTCGACCGAGCTCTCGTACTTCCGCGCGCTGCTGCGTCTTTCGACCTCGGCGTAGCGAAAGCGGGTGTTCTCCTTTGCAAGCTGCCGGGTCAGCGAGAGGTAGCACGCACGCGCCTTGATGCGCTCCGAGACGGAGGCATACTTTGCGATGTCATCAAGATAGAGGGCATGAAGCATGAGCTGCTGGCTATGGGCAGCGCCAAAGTCACCTGCCCCATCGACGAACGACTGCACCACGGCGGGCATGCCACCAATCGCGAGATACTCCCGCAGCTGGCGCATCATCTCCCGATGAATGGACTGTGGCACCGGCTCCATCCGCTCGTAGAAGCCCCTAAGCGAGACGATGGATTCCGGCGTATAGCCACGTGCCCAGAGAAACTCCTCGAAGTCGAGCGGGCGCAGGGTCAGCTGTCGCTCGTAGCCGACGGGAAGCGAGGGTGCATCTTTGAGCGTACGAAAGCGGATACCCAGCAGCGAGCCGGAACCGATAACGTCAAAGCGACCATCCTGAGCAAGGTACTTGAAGGCGGAGCGCGCCTCGGGGCATTCCTGGATCTCGTCGATGAAGATGAGGGTGTTTCCTGGAACGAGTCTCACGTTTGGCATCAAAAGCGTCATACGAGAGTACATGTCGTCAGGAGTCAGGGACTCGCCAAAGATGCCTTTGAGTGCAGGTTGCCTCACGAAGTCGATCGCTATGTAGCTTTCGTACTCCGCCCTACCAAACGCCTCTATGGCAAAAGACTTGCCGACCTGCCGAGCGCCGTTGACGAGCAGGCACTCGGTGCCGTGTGAGCCCTTCCACTCCCGGAGGGTGTCCAAGATCTTCCTTCTCAGCATACCTATCCTCACTTGGGAAACACAGCTAATCGCAGTATATCGTCGTATAGAGATGCATCTTATCGAACTATAGCTCGAGTGGGAAGTGTAGCTTTTTGCAACGACAGAAATAGAAGATCGCATCATGTCGAATGCGTAGCCTGTCTTGCGTACCCGTTGTCATGCCAAGAGGCCCTTCGCGCACGCGGACGCGCCTGCGACCGTCAGAGAGGCCCCAGCCACAACTCACCCCTCGACGCCTCGACGTGCTCCCCGCGCCGATCTCAAAGGAGCTCCCACTCACCCACCCAGCACGTCCAAAAACGCGCTACCGTAGCGTCCAAGCTTGACCTCACCCACGCCAGGCACCTCCAAGAGCTCCTCGGGCGTGTGCGGCCTCATGCGAGCCATGGCGCGAAGCGTCGCGTCGCTAAAGACGATGTAGGCGGGAACACCAGCCTCGTCGGCCAGCTCCCTGCGCAGCGCGCGCAGTCTCTGGAACAGTCGCTCGTTGTCCCCTCCCAGCTCACCCTCTCCTTCCGGGTGGCGCCTGACAGTCGCAGCGCGCTGCCACAGATAGGTCTCGGCCGTCTCGGCCCTGCATACGGAGCAGTTGTTGCAGCCACCTTCCCCCTCGACGCCCGGTCCCTGTCCGAAGTAGGAGAGGATGCGGCCCCTCAGGCAGCGATTGCCCCTCGCGTAGTCGATCATCGCAAACAGCAGGCGCTCGCGGTTGAGCACGAGCTGCCTGCGCTCCTCCACCGAGAGCTCTGGTGCAAACTCCGTGTGGTCGATGAAGAAGTGGCAGGTGCGGATGTCCCCCTTGCTCCAGAGCAAATAGCACTCCGCTGGCTCGCCGTCACGTCCCGCGCGTCCCATCTCTTGGTAGTACTCCTCGAGCGAGAGGGGCAGGCCAGAGCGCACCACGTAGCGCACATCGGGCTTGTCGATGCCCATGCCGAAGGCGGTCGTCGCCACCATGACCTCCACATCATCGCGGATGAACGCCTCCTGAGCAGCCAGGCGACTTGCGTTGTCACGCCCCGCATGGTAGGCCGCCGCCCGCACGCCAACGGCACGAAGCGCCTCGCTCAGCTCGTCCACCCCCTTGCGCGTGGTGACGTAGACGATACCCGACTGGCCCTGATGGGAGCGCACGTAACTCTCGATCCACCGCCCGCGCTGTTTGGGCGTAAGCTCGAAGGCTGAGAGGCTCAGATTGGGCCTGTCGAAGCCCGTCACCTGCACAAGGGGGTCACGCAGGCGAAGGAGGCCCGCAATGTCCGCACGCACGCGCTCGGTCGCCGTCGCGGTGAGCGCCACGACAGGAGGGCGCTGCGGCAGGGCTTCAACGAAGTCGGCGATCCCCTGGTAGGCGGGACGGAAGTCCTGGCCCCACTGGCTCACGCAATGCGCCTCATCCACCGCGACGAGAGGCACCCTGAGCCGAGAGGCAAACCAGATGAAGCGCGGGTCTGCCAGACGCTCAGGCGCAACGTACATGAGGTCGTACCAGCCTGCCATCGCCCGCGCCATCACGACCTCCTGCTGGCACGCCGTCAGGCTGGAGTTGAGATACGATCCCCTGATTCCCGCGTCCTTGAGGGCACGCACCTGATCGCCCATGAGAGAGATGAGCGGGGACACCACGATGGAGAGTCCCGGCAGCACCGCTGCGGGAACCTGATAGCACACGGACTTGCCCGCACCCGTCGGCATCACCGCAAGCGCGTCGCGCCCCGCAAGGACTGCCTCGATGATCTCTCCCTGACCTGGACGAAAGCTCGGATAGCCAAAGTGGCGCTCGAGCGCTGCGCGGGCATCTGCCATATCGGCCATGCCACCCCTCCTACGACACGAAGACCAGCTGCACCAGCAGCATATAGCAGATCGTACCGCCCGTGATTGAGAGGAGCGAGAGCCGTGACCTACGATCGAAACGCTCCGCTCACGCAGAATGGCTCCACAGAAGCTCATGAGATGAGTTTGTGGTGATGCCCCGTGCGTGGCTGCACCTGAAGGTATTCGTAAGGTTCGGTTCCTACCATACGTACGCCCATGAAGTGGGCAGACATCCGCAGTCTGGCAGGCGCTCGTGAGGAAAATGGGGGAAACGCTCCCCAGCATGCCTCATGGCCGCAGGATGCCGGGCCCGCTCCCGCGCCCGGGCCGCCCCTAGGCCGGCGTAGCCAAGGGCCAGGGTCCCCGCGTGAAAGGACACGTACTCCCTAACAGCCCGAAAAGTGCGCCCCTG
>ERZ772957.815-NODE-815-length-22543-cov-5.611882_pt1 | contig 22543 bp, 14 predicted proteins | sample MGYA00580682_ERZ772957 | MGnify/ENA primary metagenome ERZ772957 (study PRJEB29015, sample SAMEA2737921) | human oral metagenome | biome: human oral; feature: human-associated habitat; material: dental | place: China | collected 2025 ...
AAATTTTTACTCCTTTTTTGATTTAGAAAGTGTCAACTTATTCAGTACACTACACTATGTCCGAAAAGCTAAGTTCAGATAAGTTTTATGGTAATGTCCCTCAAAGTGTGTAAGCCTCGCTTGTTCTTATCTTTGTAATTGAAGAAAAAAGAAAGTAACTATGAAGCTTACGCAATCACAAGTCGGCATTTATTTTGGGAATGCTGTCATCAGAGTTTGGAATAAATCACGTTTCCTCATTTTATGAGACACTTTCTTTCAGCAAGATCGCGCTTCTCTCTCTCACGAACTTTACTCCCGTGAGCTTAGTGTGAGGGCATTTTAGATTACAGAAATTAAAGCAAACAAGGCTCACAGAAGAATGGACGTATTATTCTCACTCCTCTATGAGCCTTATTTTATATCAACAGATTGCTTATGCTCCCTTGACGTGTATCTTTATGGTAGAGAGTTTTCCTTCTCGCTTCACTTTCAGGATATAAATGCCTGAAGGAACAGCTGCAAGGCTTATCTTGCGACCTCTGCTCTCTGCCACTTTGTATCCGGCAAGAGCGTATAGTGAAGCTTCAGCCTTATCAGTGCCTAAATCAATGGATCTTCCGGAGAACGCTATGGTCTGATCGTTGCAGATTTCCGTTATACTTGTGGCGTTGCCCTCCTCAATAGAAATCATTCCAATTTGCAGGTGTGACACATTTGACTGTGGATATTGAGAAATGAGATGAACGCCAACACAATTGACGCCATCCGTATTAACAGGTAACTTCACTTCATACTCGGCCATAGGAATAGGGAGCTCTTCCTCACCTTTATTCTTCACCACTATTGTATCTACAGCCTGCTGTTTGTCTATCGCGTTATTGGAACCAAGGGAAACCACAACCTTTTCATCAGATATAGCACGCATCTTGAGTTTTACCACATAAGTCTTGCTCTTTTCAAAATTGATGGGCGGCGTAATAATCCATTCATCTGCGTCTTTTCCCGAATTAGCAACACCCGGATTAACGATATACTCTGCTGCCGAGATATCATCGCCAAACTGATAGGCGCCATAAGGAGAGTTGTAAACCCAACAATAGTTGTCGTCGTTGCCGTCAACAGTAGTCCACCTACCAAAATATTCCTCTTCATTGTTAAATTCTTCAAGTATAGGCGCATCAACGGCTGAACCAAGCACATAACTCGCTTGTGTATATGCACCTGTTTCTCCATAAGGATTGCAAGCATATACCTTGTAATAGTATCGTCCTAAAGAAGTGATAGACTGATCGGTGAAAGAGGTCTCGGTCAGTTCTTGGCCAACAACAACGCTGTCCGGGAAGCGGATAACTTTGTAGGTGAGTCCTTCATCAGTGAAATAACCACCGTGAAATCCCCCTTGAGGCTTCGTCCATTGAACTACAGCCGACTTGCATCCTTCACCAATCTGCACAGCAATATCGTTAGGCTTAGCGGGAGCATCAAAACCTATATAAACCCTTTTATTGGATTGCTCCCCATCTCCTACACTATTCGTTGCATATAGCGTATATCTAAACTCTCCGCTATTGGGTACAGAAGCATCTTCATAAGACATACTACCGCCTATTTTGCTTGTAGGAAGCGTGGCAATAAGTTTGCCGTCTCGCATTACAGATATAGATTTAATGTCTGAAAGATCTTTGCCTCCAAAAGTCTTCGTTGGGTTTACCCAGGTTATAACGGCCTTATTCATTCCATTATCGGCAGGCTTTATCGTTATATCGGCAAGTGATGCCGGCGCATCTTCTCCAGCCTTGACAAAAGGTATATACATGGCTAAGAGATTGCATTGGTCTCCAATCATTCCTAATTCCGTTACCTCTACGGGCGAAGTCTTCAAATTAAACCTTATCATATACGAATTCTTACCACCGTCCTTGGAGTTTGTGCAAGATGCCCAATAAAGCATTCCGGTAGTATTATCAAATTCCATCGTCTGGTGAGAGAGCATTCCCTGATAATTGGTTTCACATAACGCCTCCACTTCACCCGTCTCCTTGTTAATCTTCATAAGCGTACCGCCTTGCCCTATGGTATACAGATTGCCCGACAAATCGGCCGCCAGTGTGCCTACGCCTTTTTGTGCCAACGTAGCGACCGGAGTACGTGCACCGGTTTCAAGATTAAATGTATAAAGCATAGAATTTCCACTTTCGAAGCCCACAGCATACATTGTGCCTGACGAATAATCGTAGGTCATATCCTGGATTCTGAGTTGGTTGTTGTCGGCGGCGTATTTTCCAATGACTTTCTTTTCTCCCGTGGTAAGATCGTAGGAGATAAAATCGCCGGCAGTGGGCGGCCCATAAGAATTATAGGTATATTCACAGGCATAATAGACTCCATTGGCACAAGCCCCGGCATATACGCCAAGGGGTTGCTTATAAGGATAGGTCAGTGAACAGGCTTGGAGATTATCTAGATATAAGTTGCCGAATCCATAACCTCCCAATGAATTTCCGCGTAAAAAGAATCCGTAAACCTTACGGTGTGGAACCGTGTTGTCAACATTGGAATGAGCCGTCATTCCCAAGATGCTCATAAACATTAAGCACAGTAATAATGATTTTCTTCTCATATTAGTAACGATATTAATTTAGGTAAAATGTTTTCCTCGGCATGATCAAATATGTTATGGCAAATATACATAAACATATAAACAATTTACGAATTGAATATATTTTATTTCGCCCTCTTTATCAATCTTGTATCATTTTATTTACAAGCCAAGCTTTTTCTTGATGTGCAACCATTAAAACATAGTTGCCCCACTTTAATTGGCAGAGTCTAACAAAGATGATTCATCGTAGCAGAGTAAAACGAAAAGATAAGAACACATTCATCAAAGACGGAGAAAAGGAAATAGAAAAATCGCCTTAATTAGGACGGGCTAAGTTTAAAAGCCAAACTCGATAAAGTCCTCAAAATACTCCTCAAAGGATGAAAATAGCTTTTATATTTTTCCAAGAACCAATGTGTCGGCATTATCATATTCGCTGTTGGCTCCATAAAGTTTAAACCAAATTGGGGTTATTATACTAATGGGGGAGTGTGTTTGGTATTTTATGGGCATTAAAGAGAATAATCTTCTCTTTCTTTCGGAGGTGTTCTGAAATATACTTCAGAAGATACTTTGCAAAAGTGGTGTGGATAACAGGGGAGATTGTACAAAGTGCTAAAGCTTACTTGTGTAAAATCACTATTTTTAGGGATTGTGTACTCATTTCGCCTTCCGTACCTTTGCTTATCAGAGAGGATAAGTGTGCTTTCCCTTTGCATTCTCTCTGAAACTATATTTTTAAGACCCATCCGTAACTCCTCGGCAATAATGCGAATATAAACTTGTCAACTATGGATCTTTCTTTTTTCACAACATTGCAAGCCGGCTGGCTCAACGCCTGGATTCCTTCCTTTGGAATGGTACTGATACAATTTATCTATATGGCGATATTCAGAGAAGGCGGGAAGCGTGCGGTAGACACGTCATGGTACACTGCAAAAGATAAGCTAAATGGTTTGGTGAGTACGGTTTTACAAATCCTACTGTTGATACTTTCCATCTTCGTGCCTCTGAAGTTTGGCACGATGTGGTTTGTCATCGGCTTGGTTGTATTTCTCCTCTCTTTAGCCGCCTTTATCTCGGCCTTTCACAGTTATGCAGCCGCACCGGCCAATAAGCCCATCAAGAACGGCATATACCGATGGTCTCGAAATCCTATGTACTTTTTCTTTTTCGCAGGTATGCTCGGCGCTTGTATTGCTTCCGCTTCACTATGGATGCTTATTGTTCTCATTCCGTTCATCGCAGCCACGCACCTCATTATCTTAGGAGAGGAACGCTACTGTACGGAAACTTATGGTAAGGAGTATTTGGAATACAAAACGCAAACGCCACGGTATTTTCTTTTCTTTTAAAAGGCTTCCCTTTCACATTGACAGTAAAAAATAGAGATATGATAGAAAACAAACTTACAGACGTGCCTGAGACTATGCTGATAACGCTATGGGCGAAGGCCGAAGAGACTAAGCGTGCGAATGCTCTGCTGCATGATGAAAAGGCGGTAGAGATCATAGATAAAATAGAATATGACTTTTCCAAGTTCAGCAAAGCGAAATTCTCACAAGCAGGCTGTTGTGTCAGGGCTGGTCTGATTGATGCAGAAACCAAGGACTTCCTCAACAAACATCCTGATGCGGTTGTTGTTCAGTTGGGCGCCGGCATAGATGCGCGTTACGAACGGCTACAGTGTCCACCCGTGACGCATTGGTACGACTTGGATCTTGAGGAAGCCATTAAGTTGCGTCGCCAACTGTTGTCTGAAAGTGAACGGAACACCTATATATCCTCCTCTATGTTCGACTATGGTTGGATAGACATAGTGAAATCCCACGGCAAGCCGGTACTTCTTATTATTGAAGGCGTGTTGATGTATTTCGAATCGGAACAGATAAAAGCATTCTTCCAAGAACTGTGTGCCCGCTTTGATAATGCTACCATATTATTCGATATGCTCGCCTTCTCCTTAGTCGGACGTTCTCGGCAGCATGATTCGCTACGAAAGGTAAGTAAAAGCGTAGAGTTCAAATGGTCGCTGTTAGATACAAAAGAGATGGAAACGTGGAACCCCGGAATACGGTTAGAGAAAGAACTCTACATGAGCAAATATGATCGTGGGCGTTTCCCTTTCATTTTCAGAATGCTTTATAAAATCCCTTACTGCTTCCGCCGTTATAACCAGCGTGTGGTAAGGCTGCGTATTACTTAGCAAAACATCTGCTAAATCCGGATAGGAAATAGTAAACAATCAATCATATAAAAATAGAACTATGAGCGTGACGAATTTTATAAACGAAGAAAACCTTACTATGATTCAAGGAGTCAATGGTATTCTGTTACATCAAGAAGGCTGGATGATACAAAGGGCACAAAAGGAGGAAAGTGCCAAGTGAAGGTCTTGTTGATGTCCTCTTCGAATAGGCTGTTTGGTCCTTGTCCTTAGCCCTTCTGCGAATGAAGACTGACGATGAAAAAGCAACAATAGCAAATAGATAGGCTTACAAGTCTATTGGAAAATATATTGGCTTTAGGGGCTATCAACAAGACAACAGAGGCAAATAAGAGGTTATTAGATTTGCAGCGTAAAGGATAAAACCCCAATTCGGTTTAAGCAAGGTTTTACATCCGGCTTTCAATAGTAAATATCGTTTCCTTTCGACCTTTGTTTTAGAACGAAAGGAATAATGTTTTACGATATAGTACTTAAGACAAAGCCTTGTTTATCCCGCGTTGGGATATGTATAACCCTATGCGCACGAAAAGGCAGAGAGGCTTAGTCTGAGTTTAGCTTTCCGGGCACAGACACGCGGATATATAGTGTCTTTACGGGTAGAGACGATTGTCTCAACAAGCAGAGATACAAGTCTCAACACGTAGAGATACATGTCTCAACACGTAGAGATACATGTCTCAACACGTAGAGACACCATTTCATTGTAGTTTAATGTTTTTGGTTGACTACATTTCGTCTTATTTTTAAGTTTGGTTGAGCGGTTAAGAAACTTATTTTTAATATTCGTTGATACGATATGATCTTAATCATATTTGAAGTTTACACTTCCTTTCTTTCAATGAAAAAACTTTACAATATAGTAACGATGTTCCTATAGTTCCGCTTGTTGTTCTCGTTTCTGCCCCTACTGTAGTAGCAAGGTTGTCTTGTTGAGATGTTTCAAAGTTAGAAAGACTTTATTACATAATGGTGTTTCTAATGAAATTTTCTCTGTAGCTTACCCACTTTTTCTCTATCTCTCCTGTACGGCCTGCAGCTTGTGCGGGCGTTTGCCAATTGAGACTCATGTGCGGACGTTCGTTATTATAAAAGTTGACGGCTGTAACGATTGCAGTTCTTACATCTTTTATGGTACGGAACCTTAGGCCCATAAGCAATTCATGCTTGATAATGCCGTTGATCCGTTCGGCTACGGCATTCTCTTTGGGATCTCCGCATTCGGTCATACTGATGCGTATGTTGTGCGCCTTGAGGATATCTGTGTAGGCGAGGCTTGCGTATTGTACGCCACGGTCTGAATGGTGGATGATGTCTTGTGGCTGATTGTTATTCAGCCGTTTGAGGGCTTTCTTCAAGCTCAGAATAGCAAATTTGGACTCCAGCGTATCTCCGACACACCAGCCGATGATCTCCTTTGTATAGTAGTCGGTAATCAGTGAGAGGTAGCAGAACTTATAGTCGTCGTCATCCTTGTCCTTCTTATGCAGCGTCATATAGGTTATGTCGCTGACCCATACTTGGTTCGGACGGGTTGGGATGAGCCTCTTTATGAGGTTCCGGTAGGTTGGAAGACCATGCGAGGAATCGGTCGTTTGGGTACGGCGTCTGCGTTTACGCACTTTGAGGCTGTACTTCTCAAGAATGTCGTAGAAGCGATTGTAGCCCACGGAGTGTTCGCGGCAGAATTCGTTCGCGTACATACGCCAAAGCTTCCCGCCTCCTATGCCGGGGGCTTTCTTGCGGATACGTTTAACAAACTCGACCACAAAGGACTCTTCGGCCAGTTTGCGCATCTGCGTGTTACCGTGTTTATAATAGGCTTGTGTACTTACACCAAATAGTCCACAAAGCGATACGATTGGGTAGGAAACAGTGTCGCGTTCGTGAAGCCTGTTGACTATTTGGTGCCAGCTTTTTTTAAGTCTATGCCGTAAACTTCCTTGCCGAAAGAGACCATCTCTTCATAGAAATCAGCACGTAAATTGGCTTGTTTTAATTCCTTGCGTAAACGAGCGATTTCCTCCTGAAGCGCCTTGTAGTCTTCTTGAGTGATGTCTTTTGCTTTTTTCTTCATCTGCGCTGCCAATTGAGACTTGTCGGACTCAAAGATACGCAGATAACGATAAATAGTGCTTTTTGAAAGCCCTGTCTTTTTCTTTACATTTTCGATCGACTGACCTTCGATGCGAAAGAGGGAAAAAACTTCTTTTTCCAGACGCAATCGATTCACTTTGGAGGCAAACATTTTCTCTTGCTTGTTCATCTTAATGACACTTTAGGGGGCAACCTTATTTAAAACAAGACAAATACAGTGTTGGCTGATACTAAAAGATGGAAAGTAAAGATGGAATGCTTTAGACTTACACACGTTTGTAGGTCAGTATCATCAAAGTCATTGAGACATCGGCTTCTAAATAACGTGTTATCCGCAAGGTGTTGTTTTGCAAAAAGGCGCAATGGATAATTTGGGCTGCTTAGCCTTACAAATTATCCATTGCGCCTCAAAAAAAGAACTTCTTTACGCAGTTAATATCTTGCGTGCGTGAAGCAGACTTTCTTCCGTAGGTGGTTTGACGTCTGTTAGTGCGTAGGGCATTTCTAATTGCTCCCATTTATAGACGCCTAAGGCGTGATAAGGTAGCACTTCTACACGCTCAACATTGCTTAATGTATCAATAAAAGCACGAAGTCCGCAAAGTGCCTCGTCATTATCATTGATGCCCGGCACCAATACGTGTCTTATCCATACCGGCTTGCCGATCTCAGAGAGATAGCGTGCGCAGTCGAGGATATTCTCGTTGCCCCAACCCGTCAGTTGCTTATGGGCTTTGCTATCAATATGCTTGATATCCAACAGAAGCAAGTCGGTATACTTCATTAACTCTTCAAAAGCTGAGAAAGCGGCCGCCTCTCTACTGAAAGGTTGAGCGGAAGTATCCAGACAAGTATTGATGCCTAAGTCCTTAGCTTTGCGAAACAGTTCGGTAAGTGCAGGCATCTGTAGCAATGCTTCACCACCGCTCACCGTGATGCCGCCTTGCTCTCCCCAGTAACTTTGAAAGCGTTGCGCCTGAGCTAAGACCTCATCAACAGAGCGTAGTTGCCCGCCCGCTCTGCTCCACGTATCCGGATTATGACAATACTGACACCGCATCGCGCATCCTTTAAGAAAGATCACGAAACGTATTCCAGGCCCATCCACCGAACCGAAAGATTCGATGGAATGGACCTGAAGCATACTGTCAGTAGTTTGTAATTTGGAATTGTCTGTTTGATGAATATCCACGTTACATAGAACCATGTGAGCGACGTGCAATAACATCCAACTGCTGTTCGCGTGTAAGGTCGATGAACTTCACCGCATAGCCGCTCACACGGATCGTGAAGTTAGCATACTCTTCCTTCTCGGGGTGTTCCATACAGTCGATCAGCTTATCTACGCCAAAGACATTCACGTTCAAATGGTGCGCGCCACGATTGAAGTAACCATCCATCACGCCTACGAGCGTATTAATGCGTTCCTCATCATTATGACCGAGTGCATCCGGGCTGATTGTTTGCGTGTTGGAAATGCCGTCAAGCGCATATTCATAAGGAATCTTCGCCGTTGAGTTCAACGATGCCAGCAAACCATTCTGCTCTGCTCCGTAAGATGGGTTTGCACCCGGAGCGAGCGGCGCGCCGGAAGCACGTCCGTCGGGCGTATTACCCGTATTCTTGCCATATACCACGTTAGAAGTGATGGTAAGAATACTTGTCGTCGGCTCAGATTTACGATAAGTATGGTGCTTGCGAATCATACTCATGAAAGTCTTTAACAGCCATACAGCGATTTCATCGGCGCGGTCATCATCATTACCATAGCGCGGGAAGTCGCCTTCTGTCTTATACTCTACCGGGAAGCCGCTCTCGTCACGGATAATATTGACTTTGGCATACTTAATAGCTGAAATAGAGTCAACTACGTGACTGAAGCCTGCAATACCCGTTGCGAAAGTGCGACGCACATCGGTGTCGATCAGTGCAAGTTCGGCAGCCTCATAGAAGTACTTATCGTGCATATAATGGATAAGGTTCAGCGTGTTTACATAAACCCCCGTTAACCATTCCATCATATTTTTGAAGCGCGGCATAAACTCGTCATAAGTTACCACGTCGCCTTCGATCGGACGATAAGCCGGACCGCATTGCTCACGCGTCTTAGCATCCACACCGCCACTGATCGCATAGTTGACACACTTTGCGAGGTTGGCACGAGCGCCGAAGAACTGCATCTCCTTACCGGTCTGTGTAGCCGATACGCAGCAGCAGATCGAGTAATCATCGCCCCAAATAGGACGCATCACGTCGTCATTCTCATATTGTATAGAGCTTGTCGCGATAGAAATCTTTGCCGCATAGTCCTTGAAGGTCTTGGGCAAGCGTGAGCTGTACAAGACGGTGAGGTTGGGCTCAGGCGACGGCCCCATATTCTCCAGCGTGTGGAGGAAGCGGAAGTCAGTCTTGGTTACCATAGAGCGGCCGTCCATACCTAAACCGGCCACTTCGAGCGTAGCCCATACAGGGTCGCCGGAGAAGAGTTGGTTGTAAGACGGAATGCGGGCAAACTTCACCATACGGAACTTCATCACCAAGTGGTCAATGAGCTCTTGCGCTTCTTTCTCCGTAAGCGTTCCTTCTTTGAAGTCGCGCTGAATATAGATGTCGAGGAAAGTAGAAATACGACCTACCGACATCGCCGCGCCGTTTTGCGTTTTGATCGCTGCCAAGTAGCCGAAGTAAAGCCACTGCACAGCTTCGTGCGCATTGTTAGCCGGTTCAGAAATGTCGTAACCATAGATGGCCGCCATCTCTTTCATCTCTTTCAAAGCCTTAATCTGCATAGAGATCTCTTCGCGCAAGCGAATTACTTCTTCCGTCATCGTGCCGTCGCCGCAATTGCGCAGATCCTTTGCTTTCTCGTTAATCAAGAAGTCTACACCATACAGCGCCACGCGACGATAGTCGCCGACGATACGTCCACGTCCATACGTATCAGGAAGACCTGTAAGGATATGGTTGTGTCTGACGAGCTTCATCTCATCCGTATAAGCATCGAATACGCCGTCATTGTGTGTCTTACAATACTTCGTAAATATTTCGTGAAGCTTTGCAGAAGGTTCATAGCCATAAGTTGTGCAAGCCTGTTCCGCCATCTTTATACCGCCGTAGGGCATAAAGGCGCGCTTCAAAGGCTTATCCGTTTGCAAACCGACAATCTTCTCCTGCTCCTTAGTTCCCTCTCCGATATAGGCAGGGCCATAGGCCGTCATACTGGAAACAATTTCCGTTTCCATATCCAATACGCCACCTTTCGCACGTTCCTGCTTTTGCAGTTCTTTGAGCATACCCCAAAGTTTGTCCGTTGCTTCAGTTGGAGCTTCGAGGAATGAAGCGTCACCCTCATAAGTGGTGTAGTTGTCTTGAATAAACTGGCGCAAGTTGACCTCATCGACCCACTTTGTGCCGGTAAATCCTCTCCATGCTTTTTTCATACTATTTGATTGTTATTATGTAAATTGCTGCGTTAAAATGCTTGTACGTACGCTTACTGACAAAGCACTCCTAATCACAGCGAGCAAAGTTAGGTATAAAAAGCGTAATATCAAATATTGAAGTGAGCCTAAAAAGTGTGTAAGCCTCGTTTTCGCTATTCTTTTTCGTTGCAAAATACAACGCGACTTCGGGCTTACACACTTTCGTCGGGCAGGCTTTAGCAGCTGTCAAAGCAGCTCATCGCCTAATCCTGCATAACTATATTTTTAAGCTTTTCATAACTCTTGACTACGCCAAACTTGAGCTGACTGTCCGAGATCGACGCAAAGTGGTGAACAGCACAGGCTATCTTCGCGCGCTCCACACCGCGGAGCTGCGTGATGTCTTCAGAGCCTTTTGTTTCGGCTACGAAATAGATGTGCTTCACTGCGCCTTCTTTGAAGACAATGGCCCAATCCGGATTATATTTGCCTACGGGCGTATTGATATAGAAGCCGCGCGGCAGTTTCGTATAGACCTCAACCTCATCTTGCCGCTCTAGCTCTTCGGCAAATTGCTTTTCTACGCCTTGGCTATCCACGACTACAAGGTCGTAGAGCGACTTCTCGCTCTGTATGGCATCGATGCCGATATGTCCGCGAAGCTCCTGCTCGGAGAAAATGTCGGATTCGTAGTGTTGATCCAGCTTATGGTAAGCAATGTGTTCGATCACCGCCATAGCTTTCTGCTCATTGATGATGTTGCCGGCACGGATGATGAACTCTTCGGGGTTTCTGCGATACATGCCGAAGGTCTCTGCCTTGATGCCGGTGAGGATCCTTACAATCGTGCTACGCTTCAAGCCTGTTCGCTGCACCAATTCGCCTACAAGATCATAGCGCACCCCACCGGCCACGGCTTCGTTTACCTTCACATTCCGCGTTGTGCCCGCTTGCATCGCCTGTCCGGCTTCAAGTTCTTCTCTCGACCGGATATTCTCCAGCGTACCCGAGGTAATGGCAATATGAATGGCCGTGACGTGGAGCGACTCGTCCAGTCCTGCAATGGCTTTCCGGATTAAATGTTCGGTCTCAAAGTCCACTTCATAATAGGTCTTGCTATTGATACGCTTCCACAGAGCTTGAAACTCCTTCTTCTCAAAGCGCTCTTGCTGAAACTTTGCGGTTTCTTTTCCGCGGCCGTTGTCCACTTTGAGCACTTCCGGATTAAACACCTTGTCCAACTCATTGACAATGGCTGCCTGCTCCTCCTGCCATTCGTCGAGCTTTAGCGTACCCGCCCGCTTGTCCTCAAAATATTTCTCCGTGAGCTTCTGCTTTCTTACATAACCCGCCGCAATGAGTTCCTCCATGATGGTCGCAGCCTGCGAAGCTGTAAGCGTCAGTTTTTCGTTGTTGGCTTTCACGATGGTTTTACCCGCAAACAACTCTGCGGTCACCAGCACAGCGCGCGAAGTGATGCTTTCAGCCAGTTCCTTCTGCAGCGCCTCGGAGAAATTCTTATAACTCTCGCTGGCTACGACCGTCAGCACGTTTGTATCGTACACGCCATCGCCTAAAAGGTCGCTATCCTGCCGCTCGCCCTGCTGATTCACGCATAGACGCATACCGCGCCCTACCTCCTGCCGCTTCTTCACCTCATTGTCGCTCTGCTTGAGTGCACAGATTTGAAACACATTCGGGTTGTCCCAACCTTCCTTCAGGGCCGAGTGGGAAAAGATAAAGCGCGTGGGCTCGGCAAACGAGAGCAAACGCTCCTTGTTGCGCATAATCAATTGATAGGCATCGGGGTCGTTGGCCGTCGTCTCGCCGCGCTTCACCTTCGAGTCGATCATTTTTCCTTTCTTGTCCTGCGAAAAATAGCCGGCGTGCGTTTGCTCCGGACTTATACGTTTAAGATATTCCTTGTAGTCCTTGTCCAAAAAGAGGCTCTGCACCTCATTCAGTACGGAGACATATTCTTCCTCAAAAATCTCAGCCCATCGGCCCTTGCGGGTCTCTCCGCCAGCCTCGTAGATGCGATATTTTTCTACGGCATCTATGAAGAAAAGGCTCAACACCTTGATCCCCTGCTTATAGAGTTGGCGCTCGCGCTCGAAATGCTTCTGTATCGTTGTGCGAATCTGTATGCGGCGGAGGACATCCTCGGTGATCGCACCCACGGCTTGCCCTTCGTAGATTTCCTGCCCGCTACTGAGCCTGATGCAGCCCTTGACGCCGTCAATCCGCTCCACGATATAACCATCGTGGTAGGCTTCCAGTTCGCCGCTCTCTGCGTAAAGGTCGAAGCCTTCGTCGACCAGTCGGGTGACTGTGCGCAAGCCCGTCTTGCCGGTCGTATCAAAACTGATACGGGCGCGGGGCGCCTCGCCCTTCTTCTTTGCGATAACGATGGCGTCGAGGTAGAGATAGCCGTTGGTGGCCGTTGTGCCTACCTGCTCCACGCCCATCACCTCGATCTTCTTGACCAGACGCTTGTTGAAGGCATCGATGGCATCGAGGCGATACACTTGGTTGTAGACGTCGTCCTTGCGGTGCGTGGCGCTGTAAAGGATCGAAAACAGCGGGTTAAACTGCCGCAGGCCCTGGCGGGTCTTGTTTTTCTTGTCTGCCCCCAGCACGCTCTGCGGCTCATCGATGATGAGAATGGGGCGCGTCTCGCCAATCACGTCGATCGGCCTGCGCCAAGCAAACTCCTCCAGCTTCATCGTGATGCGGCGGGCATCTGCCCCCGTGGCGTTAAAGGCCTGCGTGTTGATGACCATTACGTGTATCTTTGCATCGGAGGCAAACCGGTCGATGGCCGTAAGCCGACTGCTGTCGTAAACAAAATGCTGCATACGCTCGCCATACTCTTCGGAAAAATGGTCGGCCATCGTCTCAAAACTCTTGATGACACCCTCGCGAATCGCCACACTCGGCACAACGATGATATACTTCGTCCAGCCGTAGTGCTTGTAGAGTTCGTACATGGTCTTGATATAGGTATAAGTCTTACCCGTACCCGTCTCCATCTCGATGCTTAGCGCCGGCGTGCCGTTAGCGTCGCGCAGCACGCGGTCGATGGGTTTCAGATCTTGGCCGGTTTGGATTTCTTGGATATTGTGGGTCAGCTCTTCGTCGCTGAGCAGAATGTCGTGGTTGCGAAAGCCCTGCGTCTCCAGTTGCAGCCGCCCCTTGCCCGCATCCATACGGTACGCGAAGGCATCTTGCAGCGGCTGCCCGCGAAAGACATCCACGACGGCGCGTGCGGCGTCGCGCTGAAAGCCCTGATGTTTGAATTGTATTTTCATATTGATTCTTGTCTTGTCGAGGTGCGGACTAAAGTTCACCTCCCACTTATGGGACGTCGTCGTTCCGGCTATGGAACTTTTTCGTCCCACTTAGGGGACGTGTTCGTCCCTGCGGGGGGAATTTGTCCTATGCTTTACTTCCGTCGCGGCGGTTTTACGTAGTGCGCCTCAAAGCCCTTAAACTCCGGCTCTACGCCTTGGCCAAATTGGGCGAACACCTTGCGAATGTAGGCCTGATCTTCGGGTGAAATTACTTCATCTCCGCGGCGCATGCGCCCCATCAGCGCGTGTCCGAAATGGCTCTCAAGCGTTTGGTGAATGGCGGCTTGGGAGTCGCCCGTGAGCGCCCCGTAGCGCCAGCGCATACCGCGGGCAAATTGCCGCAGTTCCCATTGATGAAACGCCGGACAATGGTCATAGCCGCCCGCCTTCTCAATGTGTTGCGGATTGGCTACGCCCAAAAAGGTGAGGCCCTCCGTCAGCGCGCGCTGAGCGTTGTACCAAAGCGTACATTCCTCGCGGCGAGGACATTGTGGGGTATAGCAACTGTCGTATTCCATATTTGCTTGATGATCGATAAACTATGCTTATAACACGTGGATGCGACTGTAGACATCGTCGTCGCTCCAGCCGCAGAGCTGCTTAAACTGCTCGTAGATGTTGAGCTTGTCGGCGTCGGTGGCAAAGCACGACTCTCTAAAAATGATGCGCAGCGGTTTCAGCTCGGCTACGTAGCGAATGGCCTCAAGGTTGATTTCTTTGTCAAAACAAGCCACGAGCGCCCCTTCGTTGACGATGTGCAAATGCTTTCCGGCTATCTCCTCTTGGCGCAGCGGGTAGCTTAGCTCCACGCCCCAGTCGACCATACAGCCGAAGAGCAAGTCGACTTCCGAGCGATCGGGCTTCACATTGTCCACCTGGCTGAATAGGTCGTCTTGCTTCAGCTTGATAGGTTCGAAGTAAATGTCTTCCATGTTCGACGAGTCTACACGAAGCGCACGGAAGCCCGTGTCCAAGTCCTTGCCCTTGTTCTCGGCAGCCTCCTTTATTTTCCTGCCTGCTCTGCGGATACGCTCCTTGCCTATCTCGCAAATCGTGTCGTAACCCGCCTTGCGTGCCTCACTTCCCTCGGGAGTTTCCTCGGGCAGCTGCACACAGATGTACTTACGCTTACCACCATCTTCTGCATTCAATTGCATCACGGCGTGGGCGGTTGTGGCGGAGCCTGAGAAGAAGTCAAGGATGAGGGAGTCAGGGGATATCTCTGCAAAAGGAATCAAGTATTGAATGAGGGATACAGGCTTGGGATAAGACATAATGTTTTTGCCAAACAATATTTCAATATCTTTGCTTGCATCTTCATTTGTTCCAACTCCACATTCTACTTTTGATATTACATCCGAAGGACGTTTTATTCTTTCTCCTACACGGATATAACGAACAGCAAACTTATTGCTTTTAATTATAAATGTAGTACCATTAGATACTTCACTATCCACTGTCTCTTGTGTCCATTTAAAAGGACCAGTCAGTATCACATCTTTGTTTGATTGTCCATTTACGACTTCAATCTCTTGAGTTAAAGTTACTCTGCCATATTCGGCCGCCGGAAAATTTCCAACAAAGTTAAACGATACGCTATTGCGTGGAAAGCGTATTGTTCTTACAGTATTACCTTCATTCAATAACGGCATATCACCTCCTTCAACTATGCCTCCATTATATTTTATAGCTGAAAGTTGCTTCTCGTAACAAAGAATATATTCATACTTACTACGAACTTTATAAGAAAGAGAAGGAGGTGTTGCGGTCTTATTCCATTTATATTCAGCCACAAAGTTCCCCACCCCAAACACCTCATCGCAAATCTTTCTTAGGTGATGCACCTCATTATCGTCAATGGAAATAAAGATAACACCATCGTTGGCGAGCAGTGTGCGTGCCACAAGCAGTCGGCTATAAATCATCGAGCACCAGTTGGAGTGGTAACGGGGATTGGATACGAGGTTCTGGTCTGGACGCACGCGGATGCCGTCTTCGTTGAGGTTGCCCATTGCTTCGTCCATCTCCTCACGGCTCATGGCGAAGTCGTCTTTATAAACAAAGTCGTTGCCCGTGTTATAAGGCGGGTCGATATAAATCATTTTCACCTTGCCCAGATAGCCACGCTGCAGCAGCTTTAGCACTTCGAGGTTATCGCCCTCAATGTAGAGGTTCTCTGTCGTGTCCCAGTCTACGCTGTCCTCCACCACGGGGCGCAGCGTCTGTCGTGTTGGTTCGGCTGCCGCACGCTTTGCTGCCTGCTTGCCCACCCACTGAAAACCAAAGGTCTCCTCGTCGGCATCGGCGATAGCGTCGCCCAAGAGTTCGCGCAGCACATCGAAGTCCACCTTCTCCGTCAGCTCGCCATCCGCTCCCCGCACCTCCGTAAAAGCCGAAGGCGCAATCTGTTTCAGTGCCTCGAGCGTAAAGTCGTTATGCGACGCCGAGGTCAGTGCTTGTTTCTTTATATTCATATTGTGTGATGTATTGGCTGATTATACTTTATTTGTTGGCAGCTTCAGTTGCCATATATTTTTGTGTCGGAGCCGTTTTGCTTTTCTGCATCATACACAGGCCTCCCTCCAGCAACAGCGTGTCTATATAATGCTGCTTCATTTTATAACGGTCAGACAGGTTTAATTCTTTTGCTATTTCTAAAAGCGTTCGTGGCGTTTGGCAAAATTCCAGTATCCGCATTTGCTTTTCTTCTTTGCTTTTACTCCTTGACTTTTCATCAGCTACTCCTTGCCTTTTACTCCTTGACTTTTCAATTTTTATAAAGTCTCTATTGACTTCATAAGAAGTCCAACGTCCTTTGCTTTGTGAGACAAGAATGTTCCTTTCAACTAACGAATATAAGAGTTTCCCAACTTGTAGAGAGTTCTTGTCTAAAAGTGTTTGTATCAAACTATTCGTTACGGTATCTTCTGTCAAAGCAACAGAGAGAATCAAGACTTCTGTATAGTTGTCAATCATCTCCATAAGCAATTATTTTGTTGAAACTAACAAAACCTTGACGTCAACGTCAAGTATCTTGGCAATCTCAACAAGGTTTTCCAAGGAAGGCTGCACTTTATTAGAGCACCACTTAGAAATAGCGTTTTCTGATTTCTCGAATTGCTCGGCAAGCCTATTGCTCGTCAATTGTTTCTCGGCCAACACGGCTTTTATTTTATCTATTACCGCCATACGTTGATTTTACAATCAAAACAACTATTAGATTGCCACAAAGATACAAGTTTTAAGAAGTATAAGCGAAGAAACGCAAGAAGAAAGTACTTTGTTAAGATAGCAATCGCATTTTGCTGTTTGCCCCGCGAGGGGAAAGTGGGGCTTCCTCCGTAACGTCCTTGTGTATGTAAGAGCTGTATCTAATCGATAGCTTACAAAATCAGAATGCCCCATTAAGGAGCATTCTGACTGTCTATTGATTGCATTGCCGTTTCAAGAGCTAACCGCCCTTATGCTTTGAGGCTGTTTAGCAATGCTTGTACACGCTGGCTCTCTGTTTACATCGGAATTACTTTACGATCACTTTATAGGATGATTGATCTATCCTTACAATATAAACACCGGCCTTAACTTGTAGAGTGAGCTTCTCTTTGCCTGAAGTCGTATATAGTTTCGTGCCCGAAAGCGTATAAAGGCTTACTTGCTGCCCATTGAGACCCTTCACGATAATCTGTCCTTCCGCCGATCTGACGCTGACGGAGGTGTTTCCGTCGGCAATGTTTTCTACAGAAGAGGTGGCAGATTGCTGGTAGACATTGGAGAAGTCTGATTCGCCTTGTGCATATACTGCTGTGACGAAATAGTTGTACGTCTTGTCTTCTTCAATGTTGTTGTCAACAAAGGTAAGGGCACTAAGCAGCACCTCGTTGCGCTTCTCTCCATCACGATATATATTGTATCCTTGTAGGTCAAGCGTTACTTGTTGCGTCCCAGCCTTTACGTATCTAATATCGTCAATCATAAGTGCACTGTTGGCCTTTTTAGAGTGAATGGCAAAGTATTTCGCGCCCTTAGGCAGGTCGAACTTGTATTCCGTCCACTGCGTGGGGATCTCGCTCACTTGCTTCAACAACTTGAAACTCTCTGCCTGCTTATCTGTCTCGGAATAGAGAATTTCCATAGATTCGAGTCCACTCCTTTCGTAGTTGAGGCTCTTCGCACATACAGAAATGGTTTGGGCCTCGGTGGTAAGTTCCGGAGAGATAAGCCAGTCGTCGTTTCCTCCTCCTGAACTATAGACGGATATTAGTATTTTCTTGCCTGACGCACTGCTCCATCCCTCATCTTCCGTTCCTATGATCTGCGAAAGATCAATTAGCTGAAAAGCCATAGGTCCGGCGCAATTCTCATAGTCTATCCACCTTCCGTCGGAAGTACGGAACTGCATCGTGTATTCTTTTGCATCAGCGTCTATCATACTCCATTCTCCAAGATCCGAGACCGTAAATGATGGATAGTCCTCAAACGATTCAAAGGTAGTTTCGTAATAAGGCTTTGTCAAGTCGGGGGCTTTCCACGAGAGTTTGACATTAGTGCCGTTTTTCATACCGGTCAGTTCTGTAGGAGCCGGATAAGATAAAGGCGCAACTGCAAACTTGCCCGTCTTGCTGTTGTTGGATAAGTTTTGATCGCCTTGACAATTCACAACGGCTGTCACCGTCATTTCATAGAGATCCTTAGCCTGCGGTATGACGATCAGGTTTACCTTTTGTGTTCCCGCCGGTTCTACTCCTGCACCATTTGAAGAGGCTATCAGCTTGTTGTCCTTATCATATAACTCTACGGTAAAGGCATCGATTTTCTCTGTTCCCTGATTTGACACCGTAATCACAACTTCGCCTTGTTCGCCTACGCGAACGCGTTGCGGGACATTTATTTCAGAAATGCCAAGGTTGCGTTTCAGATCATCAAACACCGATAAGTTGTCCATATCTATCTTGCTCCTCACCGGCAAGTTAAATGCTTGAAGGCCTATTTGTATAAACTCCTCGTTGCGATATTCTCCTAAATCTATCACATAATTCTGCCACTCGTCAGGGTTCTCATTGAGTTTGATTTCTCTCATCTGATGTTCCTTCCTATCGGCAGAATAAATGACTACCTTCAAAGATTCGTCAATAGCCGTATGGCGCAACCAGAACGAAAGTTTTGGATGAACCGTCTTGCCAATAGCAATCTTTGGTGACAAAAGTTCTGTCTTTCCATTATCCGGCATATAGGGTACAAGTGAGATGATGCCCTTGTCGCCATCTTGAGAATCCTCGGCACTGGTCATACGGGCAGACCAACTCACGCCTTCCTTATCTGCGTTGTTTCCCCAGCCTTTTGCACCTTTACCATTGACAAAAGATTCCTTAAACGGGACGTCATAAGGAGCTCCTACAGTCAGGAATGGAGAAATAACACCTTGGCCCATCCCGGCTTCAGATAAAGCAACGACTTCATAGCCCACGAAGAATTGGTCTGCGCCCAAGTCGTTTATACTGTCAGTCACGTGAAGAGAAGATGCAGGCTTTCCCCCAACAAGGAGCGAACCATTGCGCTTTACGTGATAGGTGAGCTTTGAGACTTCTATATACCCATCGTGCACACCTTTAGTGGGAGCATCCCACGATACTTCTACAATGGCATTTCCTACTTCTTTCAATCGTATGTTGGAAACTTTTCCCGGAACATCCTGTCCTACATATACCGTTGCGGTAATATCATCGCCTGCTTCTTCTGTGTTATAGGCAACTACCCGATAAGTGTTTTCCTTGAGTGCCGGCTCATTATCCGTAAACTCTAAGGAGGTGCCGGGCTTGACGCTTGTGAAGGTCTTAATTTTCTTTTCGCCATTCTCCGTTAGGCGGAACAATTCCACACGGTCTATAGCTGTGAGTTGACTGCCGCCAATCGTTTTTACCGGAGCCTTGAACGATACGAAGACTTTCTGTGCTCCCTTTTCTCCGGCAACAAGCTTCAGGTCAGATACGGAAGCAGGCGCATCAATCGATGATATTCTTTCCACACAAATCTGATTGAGCGTGACGGGCGCTCCAAGCTCTCCTGTCGTATGGAAACCGAAATAGCGGTCTCCGTCATTATCCACCATAAACTTCTGCTCTACCAGTTTGTCCATAAAGTCTGTCTTGAACTCGGTAGTCGGCACCAGTTGTTGCTTCATACTTTCCGTGTCGGGCAAACTGCCGGCAAATACAGACAATTGATGTACATTTGCTGAAAGGCATCGAACATTGAACGAGAGTTTATAGTAGCCGCGCTTTTCTAATTTCACCGGTGGCGAGATGAGCCAGTCATCTCCTTTTTTAATACTGGAATATTCTACATAGTTACCATATATATTATAGCCCCATGTGATCCCATCCTTATTGCCATCTTCTACGGTATATTTTTCAAAACTTTCTTGTGTCGCAAATGATTCTTTGTAAGGAGTTTCATAGCTTGGCCCCATAATCACCTTGTTGGATAGCGTTTCTTCGCCTTGCTTGCCGTTAGTTGTCGGCATAATGGTATACCAATATTTCACAAGTTCTGTTGGAGCGATGTTGTCAGTGAGCGTCGTTTCCTTAAAGTTTTCATGCAATGTTACTTGATCGGGATAACGCACAATTTTGTATGTAATTGTAGACGGGTCAACATAGCCTTTATGTTTACCTTCTGTTGAAGCGTTCCAGGAGAGTCTTACTCGTTCCGGAGTTTCCTTTTGTAGTTTTACGCCTGTTACAGGAGCGGGGGCATCTTGTCCGGCCCACATCACCTTTACGGCTCGGTCGCTTTCTTCGCCGGCAGCATTGGTCGTGACAAGCACCAACTTTTTGTTTCCCTCGGTGAGCGTCATATCTATAACTACCTGCGAGCCTGCAACAGCCTTCCCTTCATACACTTTATCGTTTACCATCAGTTTATAGGCAAGCTTACCCGCTATGGCAGCCCCGCCTTTGGTCTTTGATGGCATATTGAAAACGACTTTACCAGTAAGCGAACCACCGTCAAACTGCAGCATAATGTCTTCTACCATTGCAGGGGCCGTAACTTTGGCTACAATTGGGATAAAAAGACCTACGATTTCTTCAACATTTTCAAAGGCATATATTTGCTTCGCCTTACCCGTAGAGAGATCCACCTCTTGTAGGCCTGAACCTTCTTGCGTCATAGACGTCCAAAAGCACTTGCCGGTATTAGGATCGACTGTTGCCGACTGTACAAAGAAGGGCATAATGCCGGTTGCGCCTACTTTCTCCGTTTTAGCCGTCTGTTTGTCTAATTTATAGAGAATGCCGTCTTGCCCAATGATCATAAGCTGTCCTTCTCTGTCACAGAACAATGCCGAAGGAAGCACATCCATATTGGCGATAGTCTGCTGTTTGCCCTTTTCGTCTATCGTTCCCAGCATAACAGTTTGACCTTTCGTAAAACAACCGTAGACTTTCTTTAAAACAGGGTCGTAGGTAAGATCTACGGCAGGGTTCTCTACCGGATTGTCAACCAACAATTCCCAAGTGTCTGCATCATAAATATACAGTCTTCGATTTTGCGGATCGTCGGCATTGATGGAGAAGAACCTATGTTCAGCCAAGGTTCCTCCGCCCAATGCCTTAAGGCCGTTTTCCAGCTTTATCGGCGTAAAGCCTGGTTTTGCTGTTGTAAAGGAGAACAAGCCTGCACCGTGCTTATCCGAAGCCATACAGCCATAAAGGGTTGTGTACTCGCTCTGCGCATACGCATTGCCAATGTGAAGCAGACACATCAGAGACCATGCCATAAAGACTTTCACGCTTTGCCTTAAATGTCGTTTCATATTAGTTAAAGTTTTAATGAGGTGAGTTTTTTATTGCTTATCGTGTCATTCCAGAAACTCCAACTGTAAGAACACGACTACGGTTATTTATTTAACTTGTCGATTAGAATAACATAAGTTAGACATAGGATTGAGAAAATGTGCAACCAAGCCGGAAGGGTTGGGAATTATTTCCGGCAATAATACTGCACGGATATATAAGTTTTGCACTGAAGAACTATGAGATATAAATTTCAGGATTAGTTTCATAAGTTCACTGCTGTCCAGAGAAAGGCACATCTATCAAAAGCACAGTCAGATACTGATCAGCCGGGCAAGAGATCTATGCCAAAAAGAGCCTTCAAAACTTAACATCTATGACATCGTTTAGACCTCTTGACTGTAACGCTATCAGGCTCTTCCTCCAACTGCGTACGCGAGAAAGTGTTTAATAGTTCATGCTTTCGAGTGTATTGATTTCTGCTTCCAAATTTACACTTAAAAATTGATTCTACTAAATATTTTCTTTGAAATCTCACTTTATTAAGAACTATACGTAAATACTATTAAACCCAATTCGAGATAAGCAATGCCGGTTTTTACCTTAAAACAGTTTCAACAAAAACTAAAAGAGGATAGTCTTTCGTGTGTTTATGGTTAATAATCAATTAAGTTAAGAAAAGACAACCCTCATGAAACTGGCAAGTGAAATTACTGAATGTTATCGTTTGGCCGACCACAAGGAGCTGCAAGCATAAAGCCTTGCCTTTCTATTTTCCGTCTTTTTGTAAATTGCTGATCTGTAATGCATTTTCATTTTCTAGGCTATCAAATAGCGTCTCTGCACGTTGGGAATAAAATTCCTATACGGCGAAATAAAATTCTCCGCCTTGGGAAAAAAAATCCAAGCTTTGGAATTATGTAATGTCCTAGAATTAGTTGACAACTTAGGTTTCTTAACTTCATTCTTCTTTGACAAGTTTATTTGCTAAGTTCAAATACGCTTGTCGTGTTCTTTTCTTAACTACATAGTTAGTTGACAGTTGTCTTCTAATTGCAAAATTAATC
>ERZ772957.816-NODE-816-length-22490-cov-4.066102_pt1 | contig 22490 bp, 20 predicted proteins | sample MGYA00580682_ERZ772957 | MGnify/ENA primary metagenome ERZ772957 (study PRJEB29015, sample SAMEA2737921) | human oral metagenome | biome: human oral; feature: human-associated habitat; material: dental | place: China | collected 2025 ...
TTGATCTATCGCTTCAAGGCGGAAGGGACCTGTGCCCTTCCGCCTTTTTAATTGTTTGTCCCCCCTGATGAAGCGCCCCTCCGGTCCTTCGGACCACCTCTCCTTTCAGGGGATGCGCTGCGTTGTAAAATGTGATTGGGTATGAGCTCCGGCTCCTTTGAAGAGGGGGACACGGAACCGTGTCCTGCGCGAAATACGGGATTTCCCCCCCCCAGGCTTGACAGCTTCCGAAAGACTGGAGTATAGTTTTAAGCGATTAGTTAACTTTTGTTTGTTGAGAATAACTTTTGTTGAATTCTGACAGTCGCGCATCTTAGATTAGGAGGTTTTTATACGATGAACAGAAAGACCTTGTCTTGCGTCGTGGCTGCGGCTCTGGTCCTGGCCCTTGCGGGAGCTGCCCTGGCCCACACCCCGCTCTTCTCTTGCTGGGACAACGGCGACGGCACCATCTCGTGCGAGGGTGGCTTCTCCGACGGTGAATCGGCCGAGGGCACTCCTATCCGGGTGACCAACGAGAAAGAAGAGGTCGTCTTCGAAGGGAAGCTGGACGACAAGGGAGAGCTGTCCTTCAAGAAGCCGGAGGGCGTCTTCACCGTCACCTTCGACGGCGGCCCCGGACACACGCTCTCCGTCAAGAGCGAGGAGATCAAGTAGGGACAACGACTTCAGGATTTGGAGGGCTTCACCCTCCGGAAGAGGCAAGTAAGGAAAGGAGTGTTTGTCTGTGAGGAACATGAAGAAAATCGTGGTGCTTTCTCTCCTGGCGTCCCTTTTCGGGGTGCTTCCCGCTTCCGCTCACTTCCAGATGCTCTACACCCCCGAGACGATCCTGGACAAGGGGGGTGAGGTGCCCCTGAAGCTGGTTTTCACGCATCCCTTCGAGGCAGGGCACACCATGGATATGGGCAAGCCGCAGGAGTTCTTCGTCGTGAACAAGGAGAAGAAGACCGACCTGCTTGATACCCTGAAGCCCATCACCTGGACCAGCCTGGAGAACAAGGGCAGGGCCTTCGAGACCTCCTTCAAGCTGAAGGGCATGGGTGACTACGTCTTCTGCCTGGTGCCTGCTCCCTACTACGAGCAGAGTGAGGAGACGTACATCCAGCAGATCACGAAGGTGATCGTGAACAACGGCAGCCTGCCCACGGATTGGGATGCCGAGATCGGGCTGAAGGCTGAGATCGTCCCGTTGGATAAGCCCTACGCGCTCTGGGCTGGTGGGGTCTTCCGAGGTGTTGTGAAGGGCGACGGCAAGCCGGTTCCCTTTGCAGAGATCGAGGTCGAGTACATGAACCACAAGCCCGACATGAAGAAGAACAGCTTTGAAAAGAAGGCAACTGTTGAAGCGCCGCACGATGCCTTCGTAACCCTGACGATCAAAGCCGACGCCAACGGGACCTTCACCTTCGCCATGCCCAAGGCGGGCTGGTGGGGCTTTGCCGCGCTGGGTGCGGGCCCCGACAAGGAGTTTGAGGGCAGGGAGCTTTCTCAGGACGCGGTGATCTGGGTCCAGGCGACCAAGATGTAAAACCCGGTTCAGACCCACGCCGGGAGCGAACGAGGAGAGGGGGCTTGAGAGTCATGGGCGTAGAGGAACTTGCCATTGTCCTGATCGCCCTTGCAGCCGCAGGGTACCTGATTCGCGGCTGGGTCGTCTCCGCTAAGCGAGGGGGCTGTGGTGGGTGCGGCTGTGGATGCGGGGATAAGTGCCCATCCAAAAAAGACTAGTGAGAAGGATTAGCCAGAACCGGCGGGCGGGTCTCTCGCGCTCCGGCATGGTGCGTTGTGTTGTTTGGGAAGTTATTTTTGGAGAAGGAAATTGAAGGAGGAAGATGTCTATGCGCAAGTTCTTTTCCGTGATGGTGGCCGGAGCGCTCTTTGCGGCTTTCCTGGGCGCGACGGCAGAGGCTCATGAGTTCTGGGTGAACGCGGACTACAAGGACGGCCTGCTCAAGGCCGACCTGGGCTACGGGCACGAGTTCCCCGATCCCGAGGTCATCCCCGACGAACGCACGCACCTCTTTGAGCCCCTGAAGCTGATCACGCCGGAGGGCGCGACGGAGATGGCGCTGGCGGGTGACAAGAACTTCCACTACGAGGTCAAGGCGGACCTGAAGAAGGGCGACTACCTGGTGATCGGCAACTACAAGCCCACCTTCTGGGCCAAGGGGTCCGAGGGCTGGAAGCAGGCGGACAAGGCCAAGTACAAGGAGATGACGAAGGCCGACGCCACCTACGCCGAGGAGGCGGTGATGTTCGCCAAGCTCGTCCTGAACGTGGACGGCGCCGACGGCAAGGACTTCATCTCCAAGCCGGTGGGGCAGCGCCTGGAGATGGTGCCGCAGGTGAACCCCGCGACGGTGAAGCCGGGGCAGCGCTTCCCCGTGCAGGTGCTGCTCGACGGCAAGCCCGCCAAGACGGCGGAGGTGAAGGCTGTCTACGCCGGATTTGCCGGCATGACGAAGGACGGCGACCCCGCCAACGAGTACAAGGCCTTCTGGGGCCGGACCGACCTCAACGGCATCATCAACATCATCCCGGTGAAGGCCGGGTACTGGAACGCCTTTGTGCAGCTGACGGTGCCCTACCCGGACAAGGCCGTCGCCGACGAGACCGTGCTGGTCTCCCGCCTGACTTTCAACATCGCGGAGTAGTGCGTCGTTCGTGTTCCCGCTCCTTTCGGAGCGGGAACATTTTTCTTCATCTGTAGTTAACTGCAATCAAAAACATCGAATGATCAAGGAGGGTGCTTTGCATGCGTAAGATCGACAGATTTTTGCTTTCCGTTACGGTCGTTCTCGTCCTGTCGCTGTGTTCCGTCGCTGCCGACGCACACGAATTCTGGATCAATGCGAAGGCGCCGGAGGGGGGCGTTCTGAAAGCCGATATAGGCTTTGGCCACGGCTTCCCCGAACCGGAGACCATCCCCGATGACCGGATCGCCGTTTTCGAGCCCCTGAACCTGGTCACACCCGATGGGACGACGGCAATGACGCAGACGGGCTCCGACAACTTCCATTACGAGGTTAAGGCGGACCTGAAGAAGGGAAGCTACATCGTGTTTGGAAATTACAAGCCCACCTTCTGGTCCAACGGCCCGGACGGATGGAAGAATGCGGACCGCATTCAGCGCCCTGACGCCACCCTCGTCAGGGAGGCCGTGATGTTCGCCAAGACCATCCTGAACGTGGACGGAGCGGATGACAAGGACCTCATCACCAAACCGGTAGGGCAGCGTTTCGAGATCGTCCCGCAGGTGAACCCTGCGACGGTGAAGCCGGGAGAGCGATTCCCCGTGCAGGTGCTTCTGGAGGGCAAGCCCGTCAAGACGGTGGAGGTGAAGGCCGTCTTCGCCGGATTTGCCGGCAAGACGAAGGACGGCGACCCCGACAACGAGTACCGGGCTTTTTGGGGCCGGACGGACCTCAACGGCATCGTCAACATCATCCCGGCAAAGGCGGGGTATTGGACGGTCAACGTCGAGCACAGGGTTCCTTACCCGGACAAGGCCAGATGCGACGAGTCCGTCCTTGTCGCGTCGCTGACCTTCGACATCGCGGAGTGAGCGATACGTAGGGACAATACACGACACACGACACGGAAAAGGGGGGCCCGTCGTTCTGGCGGGCCCCCCTTTTCTTGCACGGCGTTCATACCCGTAGCTTCAGCGGCGGTAGGGGAGGCGTCCACGTCGTTGAACGCGGTTGGGTATCAGAACCATGGCAGGGCTCTCATGACGGCGATCACCGTCATCGTACACAGCCCCATGGCCAGGACGTTGGGAATGACGCCGTGCAGGTCCTCGGCGAGGTTGCGGTTCAGGAGATCCGCGAAGGGCGCCCCGATGAGCCCTCCCAGTATGGAGGCAAACAACACGACATGCAGGGATGTTCCGAAGGTCAGCACGCAGAAGGGCGCTATACTGACGACCGGAACATAGGTGGGATACCAGCCGTTCTCGATATGCTTCCTCCCATACAAAAAGACCCCAAGGCCCCCCGAGACCAGCTGGGAAAGGAGTATCGCGGGAAAGACCTTGGCCCCGCACATGCCATGCTCGTGGTTGATGATCCAGTCCACAATTCCCCCAATGATCAGGAAAAGGGCGGGCCACTCGTTTCCATAGAAATAACAATCCGTGAAATCCGCCAGGGTCCTCCGGATGAGGAACATCGGGCTCTTCAAGAGCTCGTACTGCTGCTGTCCGGAGAGCGTGCGCCGGTTTTCGGCGATGACGGGATGCCTCACCTTTTCGATCCAGGGCGCCAGCTTGCAGACCTGCAGGGTCAGGGTGATGGAAAGGGCCAGGGCAAAGTAATTCGCGATGGTCCCCGGCATTCCCATGGGTACCAGGATGCCGGCATTCACAAAATTGGCGATGGGTACGGAGAGAAAGGAGGCCAGAAGCACCCCCGTGACCAGGTTGCGCCAATTGGGGCCGTACACGCACAGCACGGCTTGAGGTGCCCCCACGAGCAGAAGGAACGTGGGCAGCCATGTGAAACGAACCCCATCGATCAGCTCCAGATATCGAAGGCAGAAAATGGAAAACACGATGGCCAATACCTGCGAGGCCAGAATCCAGGGCCAGATGTTCAATCCATAGACGATGTCGAAGCCTCTGAGCCTGCTTTTTCTCACGTCCAGGCGCCAGGCCGCAAGGCCTCCCAGGATAAGCCCCAGCCCCGCGAAAAATCCGCCATAAAACTGCCCTTCCGAAAAGTCCTTGAGGATCCAGACCCATTTATCCGCTACTCCGCCCTCGCGTATCGACGTGACGAACATGCCGTAGGGCTTTAAAATCTCGCAGGTATTGTTTACCCCCGACAGAAGAAAATATTGAAGAAAACCTATCCCCAGCAGAATCGCGTACCCCGTCAACGAGGCCGTCGTCCTTTTCGTGATCCTGCGCTCCTGCATCTTCGCATTCCCCCCTTTCGGTTTTGCCCCCCGTTCTCTACGACAATAAATGTGACTGGCCATCCGGCAGAGCGTCGAACTGCGGCAGAACACGTTGCCCCTCCATAGTAAAGACGGAATGGGCGAGGACGGAAAAACAGGAAGCGGGGCAAGGGAGGGATTCCCCGGGGCGCTCTCACGCACCGGGCAGCCTCCACCCCCGCATCGATCGGCTCAAAGCTCTTCGGATGGGATGGAAAAACAGGTACAGCTTCCTTGATTTACTGGAGGATATCGAAAGATCAGCGCAACGGCGCTATCGAGGGGATGATCTTGTAATTCTCCACGTCAACAACGCCCTTGTCCGTGATCTTCCACTTCGGACTGGTCGCCAGGGACAAAAAGGCCAAGTGCATGAAGGGCGCGGGCACGTCGCACCCCAGCTGCTCCCTGACGATATTGTGCAGTTCTATCGTCTTCTCCACCAACTGCGGCCCCGTCAGCTCGTCGGTCATCAGGCCGCAGATCCGGAGGGGCATCTCTCCGAGGATCTTTCCCTCTCTGGCGATGGCGACCCCGCCCTGCATTTCAATCACCCTGTTGGCCGCGGCTGCCATATCCTCGTAGTTGATGCCGATCACGATGAGGTTGTGCGTATCGTGGGAGACCGTCTCGGCAAAAGCCCCATTCTTGATGTTGAACCCTTTGATGAACGTTTTGCCGATGTCCGGCTGACCGTGCCTTCCGATGACGGCCACAGGAAGGAGATCGTCCTCGACGGAGGTCACGAACCCGTCCACCACCGGCAATTTGACGCTGTACTTTTCCGAGAGGTTCTGCATGACGATGAGCCCCACGCAGTTTGCCTGGACCTCCTTCTCCGTAGAGGGGATCTTCAGCTCGTCCGCCGAGACGCGGCCCCGTTTCACGGTATGCTTGACCGAGTCCGGGTACGTGTAGGGCTTGAGCTCCACGACGAGCTTTCCGTCCTCGGCCACCTTTTCTCCCTCGAGGTACACCGCGGTGACGTTCATGTCCTCCAGCTTGCCGCTGATGATGTTGATGTCGGCATATTTTCCGGGGGCGAGAACGCCGATTTCATCCAGGTTGTGCCACGCGGAGGCGTTGATGGTGACCATCTGGATGGCCTCCACCGGGTTCACGCCCCGTTCTATGGTGCGCCTGACGATGTCGTTCATGTGCCCTTTTTTGATGATGTCCTCCGCCAGCATGTCGTCCGTCGCCAGGAGCATCCTCCTGGAGGAAAGCCCCTCCTCGGTGAGCGCCCTGATGCACTCCGGCATGTTGCTTTGGGTGGAGCCCTCCCGCATCAGGACATAAACTCCGTAGCGCAGTTTTTCCATGCACTCTTCCTTGGAGGTCGTCTCGTGGCACGAGATGTCCGTTCCACCGCATATGATGTGCGCGGCCAGGTCCGCTCCAAAGATCTCCGCCGCGTTGCCGTCGACCTTCTTCCCTATGTCCCGCGCGTAGGTGGTCGCCGCGATGGTGTCCTTCACCACGTCGTATTTGTGCTCGTAGACAAAGCGCATGCAGGTGACGCCCTGAGTCTCCCCGATGCCCGTCACCGTGGGATACTCCAGCATCTCCTGCACGTCCTCGGACGTGAGGCTCTCCCCCGGGGTCTCCAGTCCCGGACAGTCCGGCGTCAGCGCCGGAACCCTCAGGTAAACGTGGTGGGGAAGCGTCGCGCACTCCTCGGCCATCGCCTTGATGGCGGTCTTTCCCAGGACATTCCCCACCTCGTGGGGGTCGGCGATCAGGCAGGTGGTCCCCGTGGGAAGGGAAAGACGTGAAAACTCCGTAGCCGTAAGCATGGCCGATTCAAAGTGCATATGAGAATCGATGAAGCCCGGAGTGACGTATTTCCCCGATACGTCGACGACCTCCGTCCCCTCCCCTGTCAGCGGGGTGCAGTCCCCTACCATGAGGATGTATTTCCCGGAGATGGCCACATCCGCGACATAAATTTCTCCGGTAATGACGTTGACGACATTGCCCCCCTTGAGCACCTTATCCGCAAAGCTCCCTTTACCCAGAAGGGCATCGACACAATGCAGCCTATCCTCCGCTACCTTCAAACTTTTGACGTTCAACACGACAATCCCCCCTCCTCAGCGATAAAAGTATGCCGAACATCGCAAAATCCCCCTGGAAACCATCCAACAGGGAGACCAACCGAACGGCTTTCCAGGGTGTGCCCCAAGCACCGCCGAAAGAATGGCCCAGGGTTCCGGTTACCTCTCGACCAAGGCTACAGCACGTATCGGGGACCCGCTGCCGGCGCGGATCCTCAGGGGAAGCCCCATATAGATGAAACGCTTCCCGACTACCTTGTCCAGGTTGCACAGGTTCTCCGTATTCGTGATCCCGAACTCCCCGCAGACGAGGTGGCCGGAGAAATCCAGATCGTCGGGGGTCTGATCGATCGCCGGAGAATCGACGCCGATGTTCACCACGCCTCTTTCGGCCAGCCATTTCGCGGCCTCGTAGGATACGCCGGAGTGCTTGGCCGTGATGCCGCCGTAGCCCCTGTCGGGATACGTCCTCTCGTAGTGCCCCGTGTACATCAGGAAGATGTCCCCTTTTCGGATATCGAGGCCATGCTTCTCCAAGGCCTCCTCGATATCCTTCACCTCGATGTAGTCCGGATACCGGACGTGCCGGAGGTCGACGCAGATGGCATCCCCATAGAAGAGCTCCAGCGCCATGTTCTCGATGGTCGGCCCATCCGGTTTGAACTCCCAGACCGCGTCGGAATGCGTGGGGCCGTGCTCGCTGATCAGCATGTTCCTGGCCGAGAACCCCAGGGTCTTGGAGCCCGTATCCTTCATGTTCTGTTCGTGGGTCTGGTTCACCATGAAAAAGGTCTTTTGATGCATGCCGAAAACAGGCATCCCCTCGTAGATCTCCTGGCTCAAATCGATGATTTTCCACTTCTGGTTGAAGTTCATGAGTCCCCCTCCTCCTCGACTCCATTCACCGGACCACGACCCCCCCGGCGCCGAACGATACGGAATACCACACCCAAAATCCGTTACCGAACACCACCCCCTCCGCCATCGCCTGCGGCTGGCCTTTCCACACTCGACATGAGGTTATGCACGATTTCCCGAAAACAGATATAAATTTTCAGCTATCGACTTTTTCTTGTGACTTTATTCCGTGAGGTGAATCCGCTGCAAACACACCCTGGCGCCAGAACGAAACCATAAGTCATAAACGGAACAAAAGCGCACGAATGCACGCGAAAAGGAAGACCATCGAAAGGAAGCCGAACCGTTTCTGCTCACCCCCCCTGAGCTGCGGGCGGCTGTGAAGGAAATTAAACGGAAGACCGTGGAGCTCAATTACATTTTGCCCCAAAAGGGCACAATGTCATCGGCAAAAAACATGAAATAATAAAAATATTTTTGTTGTTCTCTGATAAAAAAGGGGTTTTTGTCATTTCGGCTGAGGCTCCCTGTCCTGACGGCGCTTCTCTACGGGGGCTCTTTTCTCATCTCCTGCCGGATTTGCGGGAGGAAGGACATTTGAGTCCCGTCCGCTGTCCCTTATGGCTTGATGGTGCGGAGGAACAGCACGTGGGGCGCGCCGCCCGGCGTGGTCGTGACCTCCGCCTCCACGCGGTACACGCGGCGGATCAGCTCCGGCGTCAGGACGTCCTGTGGCCTTCCGCCGGCGACGACGCGCCCGTTGTACATGACGTACAGGCGGTCGCAGTGCTGTGCGGCCAGGTTCAGGTCGTGCATCACGACGAGGCAGCTGACGCCGGCGCTGCGGATCAGGTCCAGGATCTCCAGCTGATAGTAGACGTCCAGGTGGTTCGTCGGCTCGTCCAGGAGCAGAAGGCCGGCGTCCTGAGCGATGGCCCGTGCGATGAGCGCGCGCTGCTTCTCGCCGCCCGACAGCGACGCAAACGTCCGGTCGGCGCAGGGGGACATCCCGACGTAATCGAGCGCCCGATCGACGAGCGCCTCGTCCCGCGCGTCCGCGCCGCTGAAGGGGCCCTTGTGGGGATAGCGCCCCATGGCCACGATCTCGCGGACGGTGAACTCGAACTGCGCCGGCATCTCCTGCGGCACGGCGGCGGCGTGCCGCGCGGCTTCCTTCGCCGGCATCCGCCACAGGTCGCGGCCGTCCAGGAGGATGGCGCCGCCCTGGGGTCGGCTGGCGCGATAGATGCAGCGCAGCAGGCTGGACTTCCCGCTGCCGTTCGGGCCGATGACGCCCACGAACTCGCCCTCCTCCACCGTGAGCGAGACGCCCTGGACGATGGGGCGGCCCTCCGCGCCCCACAGGAGGGACTCGACCTCCAGCTTTGCGCTCATGGCCGACCCTGCCGCCCGCCACGCCTGAGAAGCCAGATGAAGAACGGCGCGCCGACGAATCCCGTCACGACGCCGAGGGGGAGCTCGCGGGGCGCCAGGACCGCGCGGGAGAAGGCGTCCGCCAGGATGAGGAAAATGGCGCCGGAGAGCGCGCCCAGGGGCAGGATGCGCCGGTGGTCCGCACCGACGGTCATGCGCATGACGTGCGGCACCACGAGCCCGACGAAGCCGATGGAGCCGCTGACGGCCACCAGCGTCCCCGTCAGGAGCGACGTGAGCGCGAACAGGAAGCGTCTGAAGCGCCGGACGTCCACGCCCAGCGCCGCCGCGCTCTCGTCCCCCAGCATCAGCGCGTTGAGGGATCGTCCCTGGAGGACGAGGAGGACGAGGCAGGCCGCGGTGACCGCGAGGGGGACGGGAAGCCGGTCCCACCGCGCGCCGCCCAGGCCACCCAGCATCCAGAACATCGCGCTCTCCGCCCCGCTCCGCTGGTTGAAGTAGACCATGAAGTTCGTGAGGGCCGTGAACGCATAGCTGACGGCGAGCCCCGACAGGATCATGCGCACGGGCGTGAGTCCTTCTCCCTGCGCCGCGATGATGAGGACGAGCCCGAAGGCCAGGAGGGAGCCGAGGAAGGCCATGATGAAGACGGTGGAGAGGCCGGTGTAGCTGCTGCCCAGGACCTTCCCCAGGAGCAGGATGGCCGCCACCGCGCCCGCGCAGCCGCCGGAGGAGATGCCGAGCAGGTAGGGGTCCGCCAGGGAGTTGCGCACCAGCGACTGAATGGCCGCGCCGGCCATCATCAGTCCGGCCCCGACAATGGCCCCCAGGATCACACGGGGGAGCCGAAGCTGCCAGACGATGCTGACCTCGTTCTGCGGCCAGTCCTGCGCCACGGCCTGCCAGTCGGGGAAGACCCGATGCAGGACGATGCCCCAGACCCTCCCGAAGGGGATGGGCACCGGGCCGATGGAGACGCCGAAGGTCATCGTCAGGAGCAGGAGGGCGAAGAGGACGAGCGCCGGAACGCCCGTCCTCCTGAAGGGGGAGAGAGGCCTCATGGGGATTTCCGCCGGTACGGCGGCGCGGCTAGAACCGGTCGGGGTAGAGCGCCCGGGCGATGGCCTCGAGGCCGTCAACGGCCCGGGGGCCCGGATATGTCTCCTCGACCCTCATGACGATGACGCGGTCGTCCTGGATCGCCTTCACGCCCTGAAGGACGGGGTCCTCCATCAGGAGCTTCTTCCGCTCCGCACCGTTGGCGTTTCCGCACTCCAGGAGCAGGATGACGTCCGGGTTGCGCCCCACGACGTCCTCCCAGGTGACCTTGACGTAGCTGTCGTCGATGTCGTCAAAGACGTTGCGGGCCTTCGCCATCTTCATCAGGGCGCTCGGCATGGCCTGGCCGCCCACCGTGCGCGGGGGCTGATCCGGTGCATTCCATGTCTGATAGATAAAGACGCCGATCGGCTTCGCTGCGTCCAGGCCCGCCAGCTTCGCCTCCACGGCCGCGGCGCGCTCCTTCATGGAGGCGATGCGCTGCTCCGCGCGGTCCTGCACGTCGAAGATGACGCCCAGGTTCCTCAGGTCCGTGTAGGTGTCCTCGAGGCTCACCGGCGGCTTCTTCATGACGCGGATCAGGGACTCCGTGATGTTGTAGCACTTGACGCCGTGCTTCTCCAGCTCGTCCGGTGTGATGGCTCCGGCCGACGTGTCGCCCGGAACGCTCGTCCCGTACTGATAGCCGGACAGGAAGAGGTCCGGCTTCTGCCCAAGCAGCACCTCAAGCGTGATGTAGCCCGGTGCAGCGACGGGGATCTTCTTGAGCCTCTCCTGGTGATCCGGCGCGACCTGGCCGCCGTACTCCGGGAAGCCCGCGTAACCGGCGAGCCTGTCGTCCAGGTCGAGGGCGAACATCAGCTCGATGATGTTGCCGTCGCCGTTGGTCACGACCCGCTCCGGCGCTTTCTCAAACGTTACCTGCCGGTCTCCGTTGTCGATCGTGACGGGGTATGACGTCCGCGCGGCCTCCGCCGGGGACAGGGCCAGCAGGAGCGTGGCCGCCGCACAGAGCACAAAAGCAAAGAACCTGTTTCTCATCGAGATATCCTCCTCGATTCGCTGATAGTAATATAGTAATAATGTAAGGTAATGTAAACGACGAGATGCCGACGCCGCGGGCCCTCCCCCCGCCCCCCTTCCTAAAGGATAATGTCGATTCAATCCATGAAGCCTCCCCAGTGGCCCAAAGCCACAGTTAAAAAGAGCACCTTGCAGGCACCGTTTGCAAAAACAGCGTTAAGCTTAAGTCGCTAAGCCGCAAGCCATCACCTGTGAGGTGCAAAGACAATTATGCCATACAGACAGCCCAAAATCGAGGATGTAACGACGGGCAGGATACAGGACGTCACCCTCTCCGCCGGTCCTATCCCTGTCTTCGAACTTCGGAATAGGCTCCATCTTTCTGAGTTCATCGATACTTCCGGCGATACTTCCGGATTGGAGGGACGATTTTTTGATCCCTCCGCTGCTCGCATCCGTTTACCGTCCAGCTGCCCTTCCTGCGAATTTGGAAGGGCCGTTTCCCCTTCCACAAACGGTGTGTTGCGTGTATAATAAATCTCGCGTTTTTGCGGAGACGTGGCCGAGTGGTCGAAGGCGGGCGCTTGGAGAGCGTCTGAGCAGCAATGCTCCTAGAGTTCGAATCTCTACGTCTCCGCCATTTTTGTTTTCCAAAGAAAATCTGAAAGAAAGTTCGATCGAAGCAAGGCCCCGCTCGTGAGCGGGGCCTTGCTATAGGCGGTGGGCGGTCCTCACCACGCTACGGTTGCCCCGCCAGTTCCGGGAACAGGGATTTGGCGTGCGCTTCCATCTTCTCGTAGGCCCTTATCGCCTCGGGGATGTTCTCCCGAAGCAGGGCCTCGTCCATCTCTATTCCATAGCCGTGAGTGAGACGGTGACGAAATCGCCTCATGCCGTCCAGTGTGGGCTCGATATCCGACGGAAGCAAGCCTTTCTCGTTTCCCACCTCGACAAGGCGCTTGTACCATGAGTCGTCCTTGGCGATCTTCTCCTTGTACACGCCCTCGATGAGAAGCCGCAGGATGTTCTCGACGCTCATGTAAAGGTCGCCAAGAAGCATTCCCGCTCCCGCACATATTGTCAGGCTCCAGGGAGCGGGAATGTCTTGAAGCGTCGCTTGAAGTTCGGAGACGGTTCGGCGGCTTTTCTCAAACACGATACGGAGCGATTTTTTGTGGCTTTCGGTCAGCATAGATCTCCGCCCCTTCGTCAAGGATGATCGGAACGAGGAAACCGTTGTCCTCCACCCGGATTACGTCAACCGGCTTTTCGCCAAGCTCTTCGGCCCACAGAAGACGATCCCAGAAGGCATGATAGTCCTTCGAGGACAACCCCTCCACAGCGAGGTCGATATCCTTGGCCTCACCTTCCGGTCCTGTCAGACAGGAGCCGAAGAGCAATACACGAGCGGCGCCATATTCCTCGGCGACGGAACGGATGAAGGCCAGGCTTGTATCGTTCAGCATCGTGCTCACCTCCCGATGGCGCTCTCCGGCTTGTTGACGGTCGTTCATGGCATCCAGAGGCGCGAGGCTGTTTTTCAACACGGGCGTTTTCTTCTCTCCATTATACGGCCCCCGCTCTCTTGGCAATGCCATAACCTCAAGGCCGGAACGGGCCTGTGGCAAATCGGTCGCCGTATAACAAACGGTATAATGGAGCCAAGGGTCCAGAACCACCCTGGGAGTCATACGGTGAAATGTCTCTTCAATAATCGATAAATCATAAGATGTAAGTCTCAGCAATGTTTTGTTGGGGCGTTGAGGGGAGTGTTGGGGTATACGGCGTGGATTACGGGAGGGCGGGGAGATGGTCTTGACGGAAATGGCGGTCCGAGATGCAAAAGCCCATGAGGAAGGATTTAGGTCGCTTTTGCATGAGGGTTGCGCCCCTGAGCCCTCATGAGGCGTTCGCTTTCCGACTTCGTCCCCCTTCTGCTGGGGGATGGGGGGCTTCCCGAGATCCTCGATGAGATTCGGGCCGAGCTCTCCGTGGGCATTGCCTGGCGGGAACTGGATACGGGAAACATCGTCTGCCGCGGGGACCCCGTCTTCGAGGAACGGATGCTCTCCTTTCCCCTTCGGGAGCTCGTCCGAATCTACGTATCTTACGAGGTCGACGTCTCCGGGAATGTCGTCGGCCGCCTCGTGCTGGACCGTCCAAAGGGGCTTTCGGGCCCCCCTCGGGAACGCCTGGAGGACAGCCTGTCGGTCCTGAGGCTATTCTACGGACAGAGGCTTGCCGAAAGCCGCCTGAAGACCCGCTATCGCAATGAATTCGTGCAGGACCTCATCTACGGCCGGGTCTATCACGAGGAGGAGATTCGCAACCGCGCCCGGGCATTCCATTGGAAGCTGGAGGGCGACGGCGTCGTATGCCTCGTCGTCTCGTCCGAATGGGAGGGGACGGATAAGGAGGGATCGAATAGGGAGAAGGCGAATGGCTCGGCGTCGGACGAGGCGCTGCTGAACGGCTTCAACCTGATCCAGTCCCGGGTCCTGGCGTTTTTCCCGAAATCCATCTACGCCCGTCTTCCGGATTCCCTCATCGTCCTCCTCTCCCTCCAGCTCCCGGAGGATCGGGGGCGGGAAGCGCGACTGCGGGATTTCAGGGGCACCCTGAGAGAGGTCCTGGAGAGTGCCCTGCACGACGCCCGCGAGCGCTGCGGAATGAGATTTTTCGCCTCGGCCGGGGGCTGGCGCAGCCGGCCCATCCTTGCCCATCAAAGCTATCAGGAGGCCCGTCAGGCCCAGATGATCCTGAGGAGCGGGATATCCCATCAGGATTTTGTCTTTTGGGAACAACTTGGAGGATCCCGCATGATCGCCATATTGGCGGACATGGAGCCGGCCCGGGAATTCTGCCGGGAGACCCTGGCCCCGCTGCTGCAGGAGGCCCGGGACGGGGAGGAGCTCATCCATACGCTGCTCTGCGTCGAGGAGTGCGGCGGAGACCTGGGACGGGCCGCAAAGACGCTCTCGCTGCACTACAATACCCTGCGTTACCGCCTGAGGCGGATTCATGAAATTCTGGACCTCGCCGCCCATGACGGCGAACGTCGCTTCAACCTGTCCCTGGCGCTGCGCATCCACAGGGTCCTGAGCAGAAACCGAACGGCGTGATCCCTCCCGTCCTTTTCTCGGCTTCATGGGTGCCGCTGAAAAAACGCCCCCATCTTTTAATTTCTTGTCTTTGTTTTTGTTAAAAAAAACAAAAACATCTCCATTATTTCATAGGATGAGTCAGTGCTTTTATCCTCGTCCCCTCTTAATATTAGGAATATGGTCGGTCTTTCCTTCAAGACCATGATGCTTAACCATGACGATTATCCTTATGGGAGGAGACGAGATTGTTCGAGCCCGAGCGGTGTGCCAGGGAGGTTTTGGGGCAGCTGGTGCGAATCCGTACGACTCAGCCCGCCGGCGACGAGAAGGACGCCGTCATCTTCCTGAAGGAGATCTTCGACCCCTTTACGAGGGAGATCGTGGTGCTCGATCATGGGGCCAACAGGGCCTCTATGATCCTGACCATGCCCGGACGGGATCGTGGGCGGGCCGTTGCCGTGACCGGCCATCTGGATACGGTGAACGTGGATTCCGAGGAGGCTTGGACGCACGCGCCCTTCTCCGCCTTCTGCGACGGCGAGCGGCTCTATGGCCGCGGAGCGGCGGATATGAAGGGCGGGGTGACCAGCATCGTCCTGACGGCGCTCAAGTTGTTTCGGGAGGGCTTCAAGCCGTCCGTGGACGTTCACTTCTGCTTCACGGCCGACGAGGAGTACGGAGGGATAGGGGCCGAGGCCCTTTGCAACAGTGGAAAGCTGGACCGTGTGGCCGAGCTGGTCGTGGTCAAGCCTACCGACGGGCGGGTTGGTCTGGCCGGCAAGGGGGCCTTGGGGCTCTCGGTGAGAGCGAGGGGGCTGAGCGCCCACGCCTCTCGTCCGGGGCAGGGGGTCAATGCCGTGGAGCAGGTGTCCGCGTTTGCCCGGTCCATATCGGCATTGCTCCGCAAGAAGGGACGCTATCCCCTCTTGGGTGTGTCCACCTGCGTCGTCACGGGGCTTCATGGTTCCATCAGCACCAATGTCGTCCCCGACAGGGCGGAGGCCACGTTCGACATCCGCACCTCTCCGGGCATCTCCCATGCGGGGCTTCTGGAACAGATTCACGAGATAGCCCGCATTCAGATGCGGAAGTACCCGCCCCTGGTCCTGGAGATAACGCCCTACCTGGACCGTCCGGCTCTGGGCATGGACGAGGACGCCCCCCTGGTACGCCGTTTCGTCCGCATCTTCAAGGCGCTGGGGCTCCCCTGGGAGACGACGGGGATAACCTACTTCACCGATGCCTCCGTTTTCGTCCCCAGGCTGGGTGTCCCCTTCGTCGTCATCGGCCCTGGGGATGAGTGCTTCTTCCATCAGGCCGACGAATACGTCACCCTGAAGGCCGTGCTCCAGTCGGCGTGGATCCTCGAGGAGTACGTCAGGACGATCCCCGGCGCGGAGGACGGATAGGGGTAGAGGCCGTTCTTTCGCAGCTTTTGGGCGGATTTTCGTCGTTTTGTGCCTTGTGTTCGGCGCGTTGCGGCTGTCGTCGTTTCTCGGGCGGGGTTTTCGTCTTCGTCCCGGTCCTTCAGCCGATTCGCATAGGGGGATTCGTCCCCGAAAGTCTCAAAATTTTTTTGAAGAAGGGGAAAGAGAATGGCAGTCAAGCAATATGTGCACTCCGCTCCAAACTTCAGTGCCGGTCGGGATAAGGCGGTCGTAGATGCCGTCGTCAACGAGGTTCGTAACATTCCCGGCGTGCGCTTCATCGATTGTTATCCCGATGCGGACTTCGACCGTACTCCCGTGGAGCTTATAGGCGAGCCGGAGCCGCTGGCCAAGGCGTTGGTCGCGATGGCGGGCAAGGCCTACGAGCTGATCGATATGCGCGTGCAGAAGGGGAAGCACCCCCGCATCGGCGCACAGGACACCATTCCGCTTTTCCCGCTGCGCAACATCGGGTTGGACGAGGTCAAGGAGCTTGCGTTCCGCATCGGCCGGGAGCTGTGGGAGAAGTACGGCGTGCCCGTATTCTTTGCGGGGGTCAACGCGCGCTCCGAGGAGCGGCGGGAGATATCCTTCATTCGCCAGGGGCAGTACGAGGGGCTGAAGAAGCTCCTCGAGGAGAATCAGGGCAACCCTGCGGTCCTGGAGTCGCGTGCGCCCGACCTGGGGAAGGGTTTGCTCTCCGAGAAGAGCGGTGCCACGATCGTGAGCGCCGGCGAGAGGAACCTGGTGGCCGTCAACGTGCTGCTGAACACGAAGGACCTGGACGTCGCCAAGAGGATCGCTAAGATGGTCCGTGGCCCCTCGGGTGGGTTCAGCACCATCAGGGCCGTGGCCTTCACCCCGGACGGGTATGAGGAGGCGGCCGTCTCCATGAACATGTTCAATACGGACGATACGCCGCTTTATCGCGTGGTGGAGCTGATCCGTTCCGAGGCCGCCAGCGTCGGGGTCTCCGTGAAGGGCGTCCAGATGAGCGGCGTGTTCCCCACGAAGGTCCTGCTTCAGTGCGCGGACCATTATCTTCACCTTCTGGACTTCCAGGAGCATCAGCTGCTGGAGCACAACATGCTGCTGCTGGAGAGCGAGTAGGAACAGGGCGGAGTTCGCCCCGCGAGGGGCCGATTTGCGATTTGGATTTGCGATTTGATTGAAGGGAAGCGTTTCGGGTCTGGGCGCTTCGACATGGAGCTGAAACGGCAGTTTTTTGCTGAAACGGTAGTTTTGTTGAAATGGCAGTTTTGCTGAAATGGCAATTGGAAGGAGGTTCCTATTCATGAAGTACGACGTGATCGTGAAGAATGCCAGGATACCGCAGGGCGATGGAACGGCGCTGACGAACATTCTGGTGAAGGACGAGAAGATTTCCGGTTTTGTCGATTGCGCGGAGGGGATCGAGGCCAAGGAGGTCATCGACGCCAAGGGGTTCCTGACCCTGCCGGGGTGCATCGATTCCCATACGCATTTTATGTATCAGGGCTTCAACCACAGGGAGAACTTCGTCACGGGCTCCGCCGCGGCGGCCCGCGGCGGCATCACCACCATCATCGATATGCCCTGCTGCTCGGTCCCGTCCGTCAGGAGCGTCAAACAGATGGACCTGAAGAGGAGCCTGCTTGCGCGCCAGGCCCTCGTGGACTTCGCCCTGTGGGGCGGCGTCACGGGTGAGGACGTGAGGGAGGATCGCCTGGACAACGTCGCCGCTCAGGCGGACCACGGTGCGGTGGCCTTCAAGGTCTACATGACGCCTTCGGTCCCCACCTACCCCAGGGTCACCGACCCCGAGATGCTCGAGGCCTTCAGGGCCGTGGCCCAGACGGGGCTGGCGGTGGGCATCCACGCGGAGAACTTCGCGATGTGCGACTTCTACGTGAAGAAGTTCCAGAAGGAGGGCCGGATGGACGGTCCGGCGTGGGCCGAGGCCAGGATGGAGCTGGCCGAGAAGGTGGCCATCGAGCTGGGCATCTCCTTCGCCGAGGCCGTGGGGGCCCGGCTGCATATCGTCCACATGAGCACGGGCATCGGCGCAAAGCTGATCCGCGGGGCCAAGCTGCGCGGCCTGAACTGCACCAGCGAGACCTGCCCGCACTACCTGACGCTCAACTATCAGGAGGCCATGACGAAGTACGGGGCCTGCGCCAAAATAGCGCCTCCCCTGAGGACGAAACGGGACAACGAGGAGCTCTGGCAGGGACTGGCGGACGGCAGCGTGGACTTCATCGCGACGGACCACGCGCCCTACGAGCTTGAGAGCGAAAAACGCTTCGAGGGCATGAACATCTGGACGGCCTTCCCCGGGATCCCCGGCGTGGAGACCATGGTCCCCATCCTCGTGTCGGAGGGCTACAACAAGGGCCGCCTTACGCTGAGCAAGCTGGTGGACGTGCTCTCCAAAAACGCGGCGATTCATTACGGCCTGTATCCCAAGAAGGGCGCCATGCATATCGGCTCCGACGCCGACTTCACGATCATCGACCTGGATAAGGAGTGGACGATCGACGTCAAGGACGAGGCATCGATGTGCGGCTACACCCCCCTGGAGGGGATGAAGCTGAAGGGGCGCGTCGCCAAGACGGTCGTCCGGGGGCATGTCGTCTTCGAGGACAAGGTCGAGAGTACCCTCTCCGGCCTGAGCGACGCGGAGCTCCGCAGCCTCGTGCACGAGTACCCCGAGGAGATCCAGCGCGATTACGCGGACCTCTTCAAGGAGTTCGACAACCTGGAGAGCCCCCAGTACAAGAAGGGGTACCGGAGGGACCATCCCGAGCTGGTGGACGCGCACATTCGCGGCATCAAGGGCATCGTCGCCAAGCCCGGCAGCGGGCAGTTCATCCCGCGCCAGAGCATCCAGGTGCTGGACCGCGTTTTGAAGTTCTAAGTTTTGAAGTTCTGATGGTTCAGTCCCTATCCATATCAGCAGGAGAATGAAGGAGGCAGGGAGAGATGAATAAGAGAAAAATGGGGATTTTTGTGGCCTGTGCTGTGTATTTCTTTGGGGTTGGTTGTTGCAGTGCCGTTGCCGCTGAATATGTGATGAAGTTTGCCCATGATCATATGATGAACTCGCCCTACCAAAAGTCCTCGGAGTGGATAAAGAAGGAGATTGAAACCAAGTCTGGAGGACGTATCGCGGTTGAGATCTATCCTGCTCAGCAATTGGGCAACAATCGTGAAATGATCGAAGCTATGCAGATGGGCACCATAGAAGCCGTCTTGGTTCCTACAACGAAGTACAGCGGTTTTGACCCGAAGATGAACATCTTCGATATGCCCTATCTCTTCCCCAACGAAAAAGCTCTATGGGCCATGTTGGAGGGCGAGGTGGGAGAGATGGCTAAGGCCGGTCTGCCTAACATTGGTATCTATGGAGTGCAGTATTTCGCTGAAGGCTGGCACTTCCTTACAGCCAACAAAGAATTGCGCCACCCCAATGATATGAAGGGGTTGAAAATGCGCTCCATGGAAGCTCCTATTGTTATGGATACTTTCTCAGCCTGGGGAGCCAATCCTGTGCCCATCGATTTTTCTGAAGTTTATAATTCTTTGCAGCAGAGAGTTGTCGATGGACATGAAAACCCCATCATCTCCATTCATGACATGAAATTCTTTGAAGTGCAGAAATATATGATACAGATACAGCATGCCTATTTGTCTTATTTTCTTGCCTATAGCAAGAAGTGGTACGACAGCTTGCCTGAAGATCTTCAAAAAGTGGTGTGGCAGGCTGGCCTGGATGGAGCTCAGTACCACAAAGGGTTGATGGAAGAAGCCAATAAGGCTTACTTGAAAGATATCATCGATTTTGGCACCCAAGTCATTTATCTGAGTGATGAAGAAAAACAGCCTTGGATCGATGCGGTGCAGCCTTTATATGACAAATATCGCAACATGTTTGGCGATGATTTGCTGAATCTCGCCCTTGAAACAGCAGCTAAATACCGTTAGCAGACAAAAGTTATAGTATCCCCGCAAAGTCCAAGGCGATTTGGAAATGGTGTGAGAATACCTTTGGTATTTTGCGGGGAGGTAATCCGGAGGAGACGTGATTCAAAGTGTGGAACAAAATCGATAAGGTATTGTTCGGCTTTGAAGGTTATCTGACAGGCTTGCTGTTGCTGGGGTCTACGCTGTTGCTGTTTGTAAATGTATTTCTGCGTTATGTTTTTCACAGCTCTACGACCTGGGCCGAGGAAGCTATTCGTTACGCCATCATCTGGGTTACCTTTATTGGCAGCAGTATTTGTGCTCGCAGAGGTTCTCATGTTGGAATCGATATCTTTGCACAGCTCATGCCGCCTCTCGGACAAAAGATCGTTTTGGCTGCGGGGCAGTTTATCTCCGCTGCCTTTATGCTGTTCTCCACTTTTTATGGATGGCAGATGTTTGCGCTCGTGAGCAATACCGGACAGAGGAGCCCGGCCCTGCTTATGCCTATGGCTATCGTATATTTCTCGATGCCTTTGGGGTTTATGCTTTCCGCCCTTCAATTCATTGCTTCGGGTATACGGATTCTTAAAGGGCCGGGTGGGCCGGAAGGGCCTCAAAATGTGGAAACATTCGATCTCTCACGACTGAATTAGAAAGTGGTGAAACTCGAATGATAGCTACGTTATTTTTACTCCTTTTTTTGATGTTGCTTTTTGCAGCACCGGTTTTTGTTGCCCTTAGCTTTTCGTCATTGATGTCATTCAGTTTCTTCTCCAACATGAACCTGATGGTTATCATGCAGCGAATGCTGGGGGGGATTGACAAATTCTCCTTGATATCGGTTCCTTTTTTTATTTTAGGCGCCAATGTCATGAAAAATGGTGGCATCGCCAATCGCATCTTGATCTGGGTTCGAGTCTGGGTTGGTCACCTTAGAGGGGGAATTGCTTTTTCCACGGAGGTTGCCTGTATGTTTTTTGGAGCTGTATCGGGTTCCTCTCCTGCTACAGTGGTGGCTATTGGCGGCCTGATGTATCCCGCTCTCAAAAGGAATGGCTATCATGATGGGTTTGCCACAGGGCTCATCACTTCTTCCGGTTCAGTAGCCTTACTGATCCCCCCCAGTATCAGCGCGATAATCTATGGTGCTGTTACAGGGGTTTCCGTTGGGGCTCTGTTCATGGCTGGTGTGGGGGCTGGCCTTCTTTATGGGCTCTTTTACCTGTGCTATTCTGCGTGGTATGCCTACAAAAATAAGATTCCGCAGGATAAAAGGACATCATGGAAAGAGCGCGGAAAGGCGACTAAGGAAGCTGCCTGGGCGCTGGGTATCCCTGTCATTATCATGGGGGGAATCTATGGAGGTATCTTTACTCCCACAGAGGCTTCCGGAGTTTCAGCAGTGTATGCCATTCTCGTGTCCATGTTTATCTATAGAGAGATGGATTTCAAGAAGCTCTTGAAGACCTGCATTGATTCTGCCGAGACTACCGCACAGGTAATGATGCTTCTGGCCGCAGCTTCTGCTTTTGGTTGGATTCTGACCGTAGGACAGGTTCCTCAGGCACTTGGGAATTGGTTGGCGTCTGCCAATGTAACAAGAGTGACATTTTTGTTGCTTACAAATGTCATTTTATTGATTGCAGGCATGTTCATCGATGGTTCTTCCGCCATCATCATCATGGTGCCGCTTTTATACCCGTTGTCCATTAGATTGGGCGTAAACCCTGTCCATTACGGGGTTATCATGGTTGCAAATGCTGCGATTGGCATGTTTACTCCTCCTTTTGGAATGAATCTTTTCGTAGCCCAGCCGATCACCGGCAATAAAATGATTGCTATCATCAGGGGGGTTATGCCGTTTGTCTTTATCAGTATCATAGCGTTGATAATTATCACGTATTGGTCATCTCTTTCACTGTTCCTGCCAAGACTCGTCTATGGAGGAATGATTTAGGGGCAACATGAAGCGTTTGTAAAGGAAGCGTTTGTAAAGGCGGTAACAAATTACAATTTCAGGAGGGTTTCTGCGATGACGAGACAGGCGATTTTGGTTATTGACATGCTGAACGACTTCATTCATGAGAAGGGGGCGCTGGTCTGCCCCAATGGGAAGAAGATCGTCCCCAACATCCAGAGGCTGCTGACGTGGATCCGTGGGAGGAAGGGCGACGATATCCAGATAGTCCATATCCAGGAGGCCCACAGGAAGCACGACGCGGACTTCAGGGTGAGGCCCTGCCATGCCGTGGCGGGGTCCTGGGGTTCGGACTTCATCGAGGAGCTGAAGCCGATGGGCGACGAGTACATCGTCCCCAAGAGGCGCCACAGCGGCTTTGCCCATACGGACCTGGACCTGTACCTGCGTGAGGAGAACATCGATACGGTCGTCGTCACCGGGGTGTGGACGAACGTCTGCGTCCGCTCGACGGCCACGGACGCCCTGGCCCGCGCCTATCGGGTGATCACCCTCACGGATGCGGTGCACTCCAAGACGCAGGAGATGCACGAGTACGGCCTGAACGACCTCAGCATCTTCACGAAGCTCATGACGGTGGGCGAGTACATCGAGGCCTGCGACAAGGGCGAGGACCCCTGGATCGGCGGAGGTGACGCCGAGAACAAGGTCAAATAGCCGGGAGAATTTTTCCTGGACTCTGGACCCTGGGCCCTGGGCC
>ERZ772957.817-NODE-817-length-22440-cov-52.301586_pt1 | contig 22440 bp, 18 predicted proteins | sample MGYA00580682_ERZ772957 | MGnify/ENA primary metagenome ERZ772957 (study PRJEB29015, sample SAMEA2737921) | human oral metagenome | biome: human oral; feature: human-associated habitat; material: dental | place: China | collected 2025 ...
CACGACACGCCGAACCCCGCATACCACCCCCACACCCTCAATTATGAAGAGCCGGTTTAGCTGCGCATCAGTGGGTTAAGGCCGCCAGCATCTGGGCCCTGCTGCCAGGAGTGAGGCGAGAACGCACACCATCACCGACACAGTTTTGCCCACAACGCAGACCACCTCGCCCACAACAGCCCATTTTCAGCGTTATTCACCCAATGGGTCCGCAGTCTGGCCGCCACGACGCCCCATGCCCCGCTCTCACCAGCACCGCTCGGGGGGAAGTGCGCCATTAGGCGTGCGACACGCCGGCGACACGCCGACAGTCAGCTCCTCATGCTGCACAACCCCCACTACCAACGACAAAGCAACCACCTGAGGAACCGGGGTACCTGGCCGGGCATGAAGACGATGAGCCAAGCCCTTCAGCACACCAGGTGCCGCCGGTGTGGAGGGCGCCGGAGGGTCCGGATGGCATGGGCAGGCTTCGAGATCGACCACTTTGAGCCTTGAGGCTCGCGTGTGACGATCTCGCGGGCGGCCGGGCCCAACGGGGTCCGGATCACCGGCGGGACCACAAACAACGCGAGAACCATCGCCAGGCATAGCAAGAGGGGTCGGCATGAGCCGACCCCTCGCGGAACCCTTCCTCACTCGTCCATGAGGGAGACCTTGACGCCACCCACCAGGGAGGCGACGACGTTGTAGAGCATCGCTCCGAGCGTCGAGAGAGCGGTGAGGAGCACGACGTTGATGACCGCGACGATGGTCGCGTAGGAGATGACTCGCGGGAGTCGCGCGTAGTCGAGGAATGCGGCGTAGCGCCCCGCACCGACGGTCTGCAGGAACTCTTCGAGCTGGCTGAAGACGTGCATGGCGTCCACCATGAGCCACAGCACGATCGTTGCGACAACCATCGCGATGCCCAGGGCGACCGACAGCAGGAAGGAGACCTTCATGACGGTCCACGCGTCAATGCGCGCAATCGCCAGGTCAACTCGGCGGGGAGCGTCGCTGCGGGCGCTCGAGACGTGGTCGCTCATGGGGTTCCTTCCAGGTCGCACTTCCTATCTGCCAGGCTACCGCATCGCCCGGCCCCGGTGCTCAGTCCGGGCAGCATTGGAAGCTTGATCACGGGACGACACCGGTCTCGTCCCGTGATCAATCCTCACTCCTCGGAGTCTTCGGCGCCGTCGGAGGCGGCGCCGCTCGTCTCCTCGCCGCCGGGCGCGCCCACCGCCTCGGGCGGCTCCGCTGCGGATGTATCATCCTCGTCCTCCTCGCCCGCGGAGTCGGAGTTTCGGGTGATCGCGATGATGCGATCCCCATCGTCCGGGCGAGCGAAGATGACGCCCATGGTGTTGCGGGCCGTGGGGCGCACGTCGGAGGCATTGACCTGGACGAGCTTGCCGGACTCCGTGATCACCATGACGTCCTCGTCGGGTCGCACGACGAGCGCGCCGACCAGGCCTCCGCGCTCGTCGACGAGCTTGCCGACGCGCACGCCGAGAGTGCCGCGCGACTTCGTCGGGTACTCCTCGACGGGGGTGCGCTTGGCATAGCCGGACTCCGTGACGATCAGGAGGTCCGTTCCCTCGTGGGGGACCTCCATGGACAGCAGCTCATCGTCGCCGCGGAACTTCATGCCGCGTACGCCGGAGGTCGAGCGTCCCATCGAGCGCAGCTGCTCGTCGGTTGCCGTGAAGCGGACCGCCTGGCCGTCGCGAGAGACCAGGATCAGGTCCTCGTCCGCCATGATGATCTGCGCGGAGACGAGCTCGTCGGCCTTTCCGTCTTCGTCCTCCCGAAGGTTGATGGCGATGATGCCGCCCGAACGAGGCGAGTTGTACAGGCTCAGCGGGGTCTTCTTGACGAGGCCGCGCTTGGTGGCCAGGACCAGGTAGTCGGCGTCCTCGTAGGTGCGGATCGCGAGGACCTGGGCGATGTGCTCGTCGGGCTGGAAGGCGAGCAGGTTGGCGACGTGCTGGCCCTTCGCGTCGCGGCCGCCCTCGGGAATCTCGTAGGCCTTCGCGCGGTAGACGCGTCCGAGGTTGGTGAAGAAGAGGAGCCAGTGGTGCGTGGTCGTGACGAAGAAGTGTTCGACCACGTCGTCGTCGCGCAGCTGAGTGCCGCGCACGCCCTTACCGCCGCGCTTTTGCGAGCGGTAGTTGTCGGTGCGAGTCCGCTTGGCGAAGCCGTCGCGCGTGATCGTTACGACGACGTCTTCCTCGGGAATCAGGTCCTCCATCGACATCTCCCCATCGAAGGGCAGGATGCGCGTGCGGCGCTCGTCCCCAAACTTGTCGACGATTTCGGACAGCTCGGCGGAGATGATGGCGCGCTGGCGCTCGGGGGTGGCCAGGATGTCGTTGAGGTCGTCGACGCGGGCCTTGAGCTCGGCGTGCTCGTCCATGATCTTCTGGCGCTCGAGGGCGGCCAGGCGGCGCAGCTGGAGGGCAAGGATCGCGTCGGCCTGGACGGCGTCCACGTCGAGAAGATCGATCAATCCGGCGCGCGCCTCGTCCACGGTGGGGGAGCGGCGGATGAGGGCGATGACCTCGTCGAGGGCGTCGAGGGCCTTCAGGTATCCTTCGAGGATGTGCAGGCGCTCGAGGGCCTTGCGCAGGCGGAAGCGCGTGCGGCGCACGATGACGTCGATCTGGTGGGTGATCCAGTGGCGGATGAACCCGTCGATGGACAGGGTGCGGGGAACGCCGTCAACGAGCGCGAGCATGTTCGCCGAGAAGTTCTCCTGCAGGCTGGTGCGCTTGTAGAGGTTGTTGAGGACCACCTTGGCCACTGCGTCGCGCTTGAGGACGATGACGAGGCGCTGGCCGGTGCGGCCCGAGGTCTCGTCGCGAATGTCGGCGATCCCGCCGATCGCTCCGTCGCGCACCAGCTGCGCGATCTTATCGGCGAGGTTGTCGGGGTTGACCTGGTAGGGAAGCTCGGTGACGACGAGGCACTGGCGGCCCTGGATCTCCTCGACGCTCACGACGGCGCGCTGCGTGATGGAGCCGCGTCCCGTGCGGTAGGCGTCTTCGATGCCCTTGCGGCCCAGGATCGTGGCTCCCGTGGGGAAGTCGGGGCCGGGGATGATCGTCAGCAGCGCTTCGAGGAGTTCCTCGCGGGTGGCTTCAGGGTGGGCGAGCGCCCACTCGACGCCGCGCGCGAGCTCACGCAGGTTGTGCGGGGGGATGCGCGTGGCCATGCCGACGGCGATGCCCTCGGAGCCGTTGGCCAGGAGGTTGGGGAAGCGGGCGGGAAGGATGGTGGGTTCCTGGTTGCGCCCGTCGTAGTTGTCCTGGAAGTCGACGCACTCTTCGTCGATGTCGCGGACCATCTCCATGGCCAGCGGGGCCATCTTGCATTCCGTGTAACGGGGGGCGGCCGGTCCCAGGTTACCCGGGGTACCGAAGTTGCCTTGCCCGGCCACGAGCGGGTAGCGCAGAGACCAGGGCTGAACGAGGCGAGCCAGGGCGTCGTAGATCGCCGCGTCTCCGTGCGGGTGGTAGTTACCCATGACCTCACCGACGACGCGGGAGGACTTGGAGAAGGAGGAGCTGGGCCTGTAGCCGCCGTCGTACATGGCGTACAGGACGCGGCGGTGGACGGGCTTGAGGCCGTCGCGCACGTCCGGCAGCGCTCGTCCGACGATGACGCTCATGGCGTAGTCGAGGTAGGAGCGCTGCATCTCCTTCTGCAGGTCGACCTGGCGGATTCGCTCGGTGTCCGAGATATGCCGCACGTCCGTCATCTGCTCGTCGCTCACGAAAGTTCCTTACGTTGTTTGTGCTCAATCACGGCCAGCGGCGCGCGGGCGGCCGCCGACGGTTGGTGGGTTGTCTCAGATGTCGAGGAAGCGCACGTCGGTGGCGTTGCGCTGGATGAAGGTGCGACGCCGGTCGACGTCGTCGCCCATGAGGATCGTGAAGGTCTCGTCCGCGTCCGCGGCCTCGTCCAGGGTGACCTGCTTGAGGATCCTGTTCTCCGGATCCATGGTGGTCTCCCACAGCTCGTGGTCGTTCATTTCGCCCAGGCCCTTGTATCGCTGAATGCCGCCTTCCTTGGGCAGGCGCCGACCGGCGGTGGCGCCCGCCTCGAGCAGCTGATCGCGTTCCTTGTCGGAGTACGCGAACTCGTGCTCGGCGTTGGTCCACTTGATGCGGTAGAGCGGAGGCATCGCGATGAAGGTGTGGCCACCCTCGATGAGGGGCCGCATGTAGCGGAAGAGGAGGGTGAGCAGCAGTGTCGCAATGTGCTGGCCGTCCACGTCGGCGTCGGCCATGATGACGATCTTGCCGTATCGGAGCTTGGAGATGTCGAAGTCCTCACCGATGCCCGTCCCGAAGGCCGTGATGAGGGAGCGGATCGTGTCGGAGGACAGGGCGCGATCCAGGCGGGCCTTTTCGACGTTGAGGATCTTGCCGCGGATCGGCAAAATCGCCTGGCGTTCGGGGTCGCGTCCGCCCACGGCGGAGCCGCCGGCGGAGTCTCCCTCGACGATGAAGATCTCGCACTCGGAAGGGGTGCGGGAGGAGCAGTCGCGCAGCTTGCCGGGCATGGAGGCGGACTCGAGGACGCCCTTACGCCTCGTGGCCTCGCGCGCCTTGCGGGCGGCGACGCGGGCCGCCTGCGCGGCCTGTCCCTTGGCGATGATGGCCTTGGCGTCGGCGGGGTGGGCGTCGAACCAGTCGGTGAGCTTGGAGTAGACCTGCTGGGCCACGAAGGTGCGCGCCTCGGTGTTGCCGAGCTTGGTCTTCGTCTGGCCCTCGAACTGAGGTTCGGTGAGCTTGATCGAGATGACGGCGGTCAGTCCCTCACGCACGTCGTCGCCGGTGAGGTTGTCGTCCTTGTCGCGGATCAGTCCCTTGTCGCGGCCGTAGCGGTTGACGAGGGAGGTCAGCGCGGTGCGGAAGCCCTCCTCGTGCATGCCTCCCTCGGTCGTGTTGATCGTGTTGGCGAAGGTGTGGACCGAGGACGAGTAGGCGCTGGTCCACTGCATGGCGATCTCGACGCTCATGGTGCCCTCGTCGTTTTCGGCTTCGAAGTCGATGATCTCGTTGTTGATCGTGTCGGTCTTCTTTGCCGAATCGAGGTACTCGACGTAGTCGCGCAGGCCGTACTCGTAGCAGTAGGACACGGTGCGGTGGGTCGCGGCCTCCTTGCCCGAGGCCTTGTCTTCCCCGGCGATCTCGTCGCCCTCGTCGGTGGCGAACTCGCGCTCGTCGGTCAAGGTAATGCGCAGGCCCTTGTTGAGGAAGGCCATCTGCTGGAAGCGCTGGCGCAGCGTCTCGAAGTCGAATTCGACGGTTTCGAAGATCGTGGGGTCCGGGTAGAAGACCTGCGTGGTGCCCGTTTCGTTGGTTTCTTCGCCCCGAACGAGTTCGGTGATGGGACTGCCGCCATTGGCAAACGACATGCGCCACACGTAGCCCTGTCGGCGGATCTCCGTGTCCACGCGGGTGGACAGGGCGTTGACGACGGAGATGCCGACGCCGTGCAGGCCGCCCGACACGGCGTATCCGCCGCCGCCGAACTTGCCACCGGCGTGCAGGATGGTCATGACGACCTCGACCGTCGGCTTGTGCTCCGTGGGGTGTTCGTCAACGGGGATGCCACGACCGTTGTCGACGACCTTGATGCCGCCGTCGGCCTGAATCGTGACCTCAATGTGGTCGGCGTAGCCGGCCAGCGCCTCGTCAACGGAGTTGTCGACAACCTCGTACACCAGGTGGTGCAGGCCGCGCTCGCCGGTGGATCCGATGTACATGCCCGGGCGCTTGCGCACGGCTTCCAGGCCCTCGAGGACGGTGATGTCCGATGCGCCGTACGACTGCTCGCCTCCGGCGGTGTTCTCGTTGTCAGCCACGTGGCTCCCCTCGCATTGCGCGAAATAGATGTTTAACCTTGTAGATTCTACCAAAAATGCTGGTTGCATCGGGGAACGACAGGCCCGTAGGGTTACTCTACAAACTGCTTGATCGCAACGAAAAGTCGACTGTGATCAGTCGCATGTGCGCCGGTGCGTGGACGCCGACGAACGAGGGTGGCCCTCCCGGTTAGGAGGGCCACCCTTCGGCGTGACAACGCGAGGCGCGAGCCGGCCGGTCTGGTTCGGCTGTGAGAACGTGTCGCGCTCATTCAAGCGGCGGATTCCTCACGGGATCACTTCGGCTGCCAGGTCCAGTACTGCTGCTTCTTTCCCTTGGACTCGTTGATCATCCAGTTGGGGTCCCTGAATTCGACGGCGGTCTTCTTGTCCTTGATGACCCAGTAGCCAACGTATTCGACCGTCTCTCCGGGCTTGACCTGAACGTTTCCCGGGGTGTACTCGAAGTCGGAGGGCTTCTTGGTGGTGAAGAAGTTGGGGACCGTCAGCTGCTCGTTGTTCTGATAGGGGTGCGGGTACATGCCCCCGAACTCCTCGGTGGTCCCGTTGTTGGTCACGCGGAAGACGACCCTCATCGTCTGCCCGTTCTGGTCGTCCGTCGGACCCAGGGAGATGTCGGTGATCTCATAGGTCGAGTTGGAACCCTCCGGCGTCGCCTTGTACATGCCGCCGGACGATCCGTTGTTTCCATTCGAGGGGGCCGAGGAGCCAGCGCTCGGGGACGCACCCGCGGCGGGAGAAGAATTGTCGCTCGGGGAAGAATTGCCACTCGGGGACGCACCCGCAGAGGGATCGGATGTGCCCGATCTGGACAACATCCACACGGCTGCGCCGGCGACAAGGACGACAACGACGACGCTGGCGACGATGCCAATGATGAGCGGAGTCTTCGACTTTCCGCCCTGCTGGGGCGCACCCTGCGGGTAACCGCCATAGCCACCCTGCTCGACCGGCACACCGTAGAAGGCCTGAGGCTGACCCTGACCGTAACCCGTCTGAGGCTGACCCGGGTAGCCGCCCTGCTGGGGCGCACCCTGCGGATAGCCACCATAGCCACCCTGCTGACCCTGACCAGCATAGGGATCGCCCGATTGACCCTGCGGATAGCCACCCCAGGCGTTACCGCCTTGCGGCACGTACGGATTACTCATGTCATCTCCTCGATGGGCCCACTGCGGGCCGACAGGCGCCAGCGTAGCAAATTCTCGGTGTCGACACGGTGATCTTCCACGCCTTCTCAACGCGTTTGTTCTACCCGTAGTCCGCACGCGGTCCTCGACCCCGCACCACGTACGGGCCCTTCCTCCACGAGGGTGCAACGGGGCCTCGGATGATGACCTGCTCGACCACGCCCGAGCCGACTTCCTCGACGATTCGCCTCTCGATCGTCGGCAGGAGAAGCTGGAGCTGCTTGGCCCACGCGGTGGAGTCGGTTCGAACCACCAGCCGGTGCCCCTCGAAGGTCTCGATTCGAGCGTGGTCGGCGACCTGGGGACCGACGATCTTCCTCCACTTGGCCATGATGGATCCCATCTTGGTGGGGGTATCCCAGGCTCGGGAACTGATCGTTCTGGCCAGGATGGCACCCAGAGAGTTTGCTCGCCTGTAGCGCGGGCGCATGGCCGCCATGCCGGGCGAGCGGCTCCACGAGGCGCCGGTTCCCTCCAGGGCCCGGCGCAGCGCCGCGAGATCACCGCCCGGGTCCTCTTCGGAGAACGAGGCCGGTGCCTCGACCCCGTTGGCGTGCCGGTACGCGGCGGCTCGGGCGGCCGCGCGTGCCTGAGCCCCCTCCTCGTCCCCGATTCTTCCCAGCCCGTCTGTCTCGATCGCGGCGTACTCGCTGGATCCGTCAAGGGAGCGACGCGGGCGAGTTTCATCGAGGCCCCACGAGGGCAGGGTCGATCGCGTGTAGCCGTGGTTGCGGGCCACTCGTTGGGCGCGTTCCAGGGCTCGCACAATGAACTCGTCCGTGTCGTCGGCCCGTTCCACAGCCTCGGGTCGTTCTTCTCGGTCAGTCATGGTCGTCCCCGTCAATGACCGTTCCCCTCTCGGCGTCGAGGCGCACGCGCAGCGCGTGGTGGGGGAGGGAGGAGGGCAGGTCCTCGGCGACCGCGCAGGTCACGATGACCTGCTCCGCCCTCGAGGCGAGGGACGCCAGGCCCTGCCGGCGCGAGGAGTCGAGCTCGGCAAAGACATCGTCGAGGATGAGGATGGGGGTGTCCTCGCCGTCGCTGAGCAGCTCGAAGGCCCCCAGGCGCAGGGCGAGAGCGACCGACCAGGATTCTCCGTGGGACGCATATCCCTTGACGGGCATGGAGCCCAGGCTCAGGGACAGGTCGTCGCGGTGTGCGCCCACCAGGTTGACTCCGCGTTCGATTTCCTTGTCCCGCACGTGCGCCAGCGCGGCAAGCATCCGCTCTGCCTGGGCCTGCGCGTCCGTCAGGTCGGCGCTGGCCGGATCCTCCGGGTCGGTGCCGATCACCCGGTTGACGGAGGCATCGAAAGCGAGCGTGAGGCGGCGCGGGGAGTCCGCCACGTCGTCGTAGGCTCGCCTCGCCGGCTCCACGAGGGCTGCCGCGACGGCGGCGCGGGTGGCACTGATGCGTGCCGAGAGCTCGGCGAACTGGCAATCCCACACGTGAAGGGTGGACAGATCCGGGGTTCTTCCCCTGCGCAACGAGGCCTGCGCGGCCTTCATGAGGGCCGCCCTCTGTCGGGCGACGCGATCGAAGTCGGCACGCACCGAAGCGTGCAGGGGAGAGAGCTGGGTCGCCAGGTCGTCCAGGAAGGATCGCCTCACGGAGGGATCGGCGCGCACGAGAGAGAGGTCCTCGGGGGCGAAAACAACGGTGCGCACGAGCCCGAGGATGTCGCGGGGCCTGACCTGCGCCCTGTTGATGCGCGCGCGATTGGCCTTGCCGCGCACGATTTCCAGCTCGACGACCTGTTCGCGTCCCGAGGAGACGATCCGTGCGCGGATGACGGCTCCGCCCGGGGGATTCTCGGCCTCGTCCGAGGGGATACGAACGAGAGCGCCCTCCGCACCGACCCTGTGCGAAGAGAAGGCCGACAGGTAGGCCAGCGCCTCAACGAGGTTGGTTTTACCCTGGCCGTTCGCGCCCACCAGGACCGTGGTTCCGGCGGGCAGCTCGACGACTCCGTGTTTCCAGGAACGGAAGTCGTCGAGGGCCAGGTGAGAGACGCGCACGTCAGATGCCGAAGCGGATGGGCATCAGCAGGTAGCGAAACTGGGTGACCTCGCCCTCGTCGACCTTCCTCTGGCCCGTGATGACGGCCGGCTTGGTGGAGTGCGTAAAGCCGAAACGGACGAAGTCGGTGTCCAGAACCTGCAGGCCATCAATGAGGAACTGCGGGTTGAACGCGGTCGAAATGTCGTCGCCGTGCAGCGAGGCTTCGATGGCCTCCGATGCCTGCGCGTTGTCTCCCTGGCCGGCTTCGAGGACCAGCTGGCCCTCGGTGAACGCCAGTCGCACCGAGGTCTTGCGCTCGGCAACCAGGGACATACGCTTGACGGCCTCCAGGAGGGCGTGGCGGTCGACGACCGCCTGGATCGGCGTGGACTCGGGGAAGAGCCGTCGCACGGCGGGGTAGTCGCCGTCCATGAGGGTCGACGTCGTGCGACGACCGGAGGCGGTGAAACCGATGAGCGAGGACGCGCCCGGCTGGGTCTCGCCGGAGAGACCGACCTCGACCTTGGCGCCCGAGGTCATCGACTTGGCGACATCCTGGAGGATGCGCGCCTTGACCAGGGCGATCTCCTCGATCGAGGTGTCCGTCGGCTCCCAGTCGAGCTCGCGCATCGCCAGGCGGTAGCGGTCGGTCGCCAGGAGCGTGATCGAGGGCCCGTTGATCTCGATGCGAACACCGGTCAGGAGGGGGAGCGTGTCGTCGCGGGAGGCAGCGATCGACACCTGGGAGACGGCCTGCGACAGCGTCGAGGAGTCGATCGCCCCGATGCCGGTGGGCTGGGCCGGGAGCAGGGGATACTCGTCGAGGGGCATGACCGCCAGCGTGAAGTGCGAGGAGCCGCACACGAGGTTGACCTTCTGTCCGTCCAGCTCAACGGAGACGGGCTTGGAGGGCAGAGACTTAGAGATGTCCGCGAGGAGACGACCGGAGACGAGCACCTCACCGGCCTCGTCAACGGTTGCGGGAATGTGGGAGTTAGCAGAGACCTCGTAGTCGAAGGAGGAGAGTGTCAGTTCGTCGCCGTCGGCCTTGATGCGCACGCCAGCCAGGATCGGCGACGCTGGACGCACGGGGAGCGCGCGGGCGGTCCACGAAACGGCTTCGGCCAGAACATCGCGGGCGACGGTGAACTTCATAGCTGCCTCCAAAACACAAAACGGATCGAAGACTACTTTACCCACATGTGTGCCCACACGGGGCGCGATACTGGCCTCGTCGGCAGGCGGAAAGACCAGGGCACTTGGCGCCGATGTGCGGCGGCCTGTGAAAAAACCACGATCATTGATCTCTCCATCCATCATAAGGGCTGTGAGTTCTGTGGAAAAACGCCCCTATCCGCGCAACGTCAAGGAAACTACTGTGATGTCATTCCTGGACGCTTCTGTGGACTCCTCACGCGGGGCTGTGGATGAAAGAAACTACAAGTCTTGGAGATCCACAGCACCCATCCCTTTCTCCACAGGCCCGAGGCCTTGATCCACGCGACTATGAACAGCCGCTGTGAATGGGGGCGTGGGAGCGCACGAAAGTGCGCGCCCACGCCGTTTACTACGACTCCCTGGCCTTCTGCTTGATCCGATTTGTAAGCTCCGACACGTGGTTGAAGGTCTCGCGCTTCTCCTTCATGAGCTTCGAGATCTTCTTGTTCGCGTGCATGACCGTCGTGTGGTCGCGACCGAAGGCTTGCCCGATCTTCGGCAGCGATAGATCCGTCAGCTCGCGGCACAGGTACATGGCGATCTGGCGGGCCTCGACGACGTTGTGACTGCGTTCGGACGAGCCCATCTGCTCGATCGTGACGCCGAAGTAGACGGCGCACTGGCTCATGATGAGGCTCACCGTGATCTCGTTGTCGTCGGGATTGGACACGAAGTCCTTGAGCATCATCTGGGCCAGGTTCAGGTCGATGCGCTCCTGGTAGAGGGAAGCCCACGCGCCGATGCGCACGAGCGCGCCCTCCAGCTCCCGGATGTTCGAGGAGATGCGCGAGGCCACGTACTCAAAGACCTCGGGCGTGACCTCGAGGCCCTCCGCGTCGGCCTTCTTATGGAGAATGGCGATGCGAGTCTCCAGGTCCGGCGGCTGAACGTCGACGAGTAGCCCCGAGGAGAAGCGCGACCGCATACGGTCCTCGAAGCCCTTGAGCTGCGCGGGCGGCAGATCTGAGGTCAGGACGATCTGCTTGTTCGCGCTGTGCAGGGCATTGAAGGTGTGGAAGAAGCCCTCGACGGTCTGTTCCTTGTCGCCGATGAACTGGATATCGTCAATAAGGAGGATGTCGAGTTCGCGGTAGCGGCGGTGGAAGGCCTCGACCTGGGAGTTATCCGTCTTGTTCAGGCGGATCGCGTTGATGAACTCGTTCGTGAACTCCTCGGAGTTGACGTATCGGACCTTCAGGTGGGGCATCATCGACAGCGCGTTGTGTCCGATCGCCTGCAGGAGGTGAGTCTTGCCCAGCCCCGAGTCGCCGTAGATGAACAGCGGGTTGAACGCGGTACCGGGTGTCTCCGAGGCAGCCAGCGCGGCCGCGTGAGCGAAACGGTTGGAGGGGCCGATGACGAAGGTGTCGAAGGTGAACTTCGGATTGAGGTGGGTCGGACCGGAATCGGTGGGCGCACTCACCAGGGCGGGAGAGTGTGCCTCCTTCCTGGCTGGTCGAGGCGCCTTCTCCTTGGGCCTCTGCTGGACGGGGGCGGGTTCCTCGTCCTCGGCGACGACCTCTAGGGAGGGATCAACGGTGATGGCGATTCGCACGGTTCGGCCCAGGTTGACCGACAGCGCGGCCGTGAGCTTGGACTGAGCCTTGTCCTCGATCCACTGTTTGGTGAATCCGTTGGGGACGGCCAGCAGGATCGTGCCTTCGATATCGCCGAGGGGGCGGGCGGATCGCAGCATGGACGTGGCGACGGGCCCCAGCTCATCGGTGGGGACAGCGCCGAGGGCCGCAGCCCAGGCACGTGTGAGGGAATCCGACTCCACGGCAACCTCCGGACAGATCAGACGGTGAGTTCAATCACGGCATCGTGGTCATGCGCGTGACTCCTGTGCACCTGAGCAGTGTAGCCCGCGCACATGTTATGCACAGACTGGGGATGAAGCTGTGGAGAACCATCACAGAATCACAGAGTTGTAGTTACAACTGTGGGTCCGCGCCAGCGTGCGGAAACCAAAAGAGCGACCCGCCTGTGGATAACGCGCCCCATCCACGAACTGTGGACGATACTGTTCCACAGTGATTTGCACAGCTGTGGATGCTGTGTGTGACGAGGTGCGTAACTCCGCCCCGTTGACTCCCCGCGCGGATCCGCTTAGTCTTGACTTTTGTTTGCGCCCATTTCGGGCGCGCGTCCCCGCTATCGCGCCCCGATGGGCCGATAGCCCAACCGATAACGAGTGGGAGACCACTCACCGCCGAGGAGAATCGCCGTGACCACCAAGCGGACCTACCAGCCCAACAACCGTCGTCGTTCCAAGACGCACGGCTTCCGCCTGCGCATGTCGACCCGCGCCGGCCGCGCCATTCTGGCTGCCCGCCGCCGCAAGGGCCGCGCCAAGCTGTCCGCCTGAGACACCCCGGTGCTGCCGCGCGCGCACCGCATGGTTGACCCAGCGGACTTCACCGCCGCGATCCGACACGGAGCGCGCGCAGGCGACCCGCTGGTCGTCGTCCACGTCCGAGCCGACGAGGAACGCAACAGCCGCCTCGTCGGTTTCGTCGTACCCAAGCGGGAGATCAAGCGCGCCAACGGTCGCAACCGAGTCAAACGGCAGCTTCGTCACCTCATGCGCGAGCGTATCGACAACCTTCCCGAGGGAAGCCGGGTCGTCGTGCGTGCCTCCGGCCGCTCCCTGGGAGTTTCTTCCAAGGAACTGGGAGCGCACCTCGACCGTGTCATGAGCAAAGCGTGGCGCAAGTGGGACGCACGATGACTCGGCTGGGACGCCTCGTCGGCCAGATCGCGTCGGCGCCCATCGTCGCCTACCAGCGCTTCATTTCTCCGGCCCTCGGACCCCGATGCCGATACGCTCCCAGCTGCTCCACATACGCGCTCCAAGCGATTCGTGTCCATGGACCCATCAAGGGATTCGTCCTTGGCGCCTGGCGCCTCCTGCGGTGCAACCCCTGGAGCCTGGGCGGGGTGGACCACGTGCCCGAGCGTGGCAGGTGGAAGCCGGACCCCTGGGTCCCGCCCGATGATTGGGCGGGGCACGACAACTGGGTTCGTCCCGAACCGATGGGACTGGACCCCACCGACCTCTCCGGAGACTCAACGACGGCCTCGGGCCACTAAGGAACAACGAAACAGCGGCGCCAACGCGCCACGGCGAAAGCGAATAGTCCATGTTCGACGCAATCCTCCACCCCTTCGCGTGGGCCATCTCCTACCTGTGGGTGTGGATCCACGATCTCCTCGTGCTCCTGGGATTCTCCTCCGGATCCGGTGTGGCGTGGGTCCTGTCCATCGTCCTGCTCACCGTCCTGGTGCGCATCGCCATCATCCCGCTGTTCCTCAAGCAGATCCGATCCTCGCGCGCCATGCAGGCCATCCAGCCCGAGATGCGCAAGATCCAGGAGAAGTACAAGGGCAAGAAGGACCAGGCGAGCCGGCAGAAGATGATGGAGGAGACCCAGGCCCTCCAGCGCAAGCACAAGGTCTCGCCGTTTGCCTCCTGCCTGCCGATGCTGGTCCAAATGCCCGTCCTCTTCGGCATGTACCGCGCCATCATCGCCGTATCGTCTATCGCCAACGGCACATACACCTACCGGGGCGAATCCACCGACCACCTCGGCCCGCTGAACGCATCCGTTTCCTCGGAGATCGTCAACTCGACCGTCTTTGGGGTTCCCCTGTCGCACACGCTGCGCGATTCCTTCGACCAGCCGATGGCCGTCGCGGTGTTCGTGGCCGCAATCGTCATGATGGTCGTTCTCCAGTTCGTCTCCATGCGCATGTCCTTCTCGCGCAACATGCCCGACATGGGCGACAACCCCATGGCCCAGTCGCAGCGCTCCATGATGTACGTCATGCCGCTGATGTTCATCTTCTCCGGTGTCTTCTTCCAGATGGGCGTCGTCATCTACACGGTGACCGCGTCCGTGTGGGCGCTCGCGCAGGCGTACTGGACCATCAAGGTCATGCCGACACCGGGTTCACCCGCCTACGCCGACCTGCTGGCCTCGCGCGAAGCCGCCTACCAGGCATGGGCCAAGCCCTTCTTCCAGGACTACGACCGGGAGAGGGCCGCGCTCGGCACACCCGCCTCCGACCCGCGCGTTGACGAGCTCAACGAGCGCACGCTCGCGACGTTGCGATCCAGGGCCAAGAAACAGCACGTCGCCTCGGACTTCCCCGCCTCCATGTCGGTCGGCGAGATCGTGACGGTGTACCGCAACCTCGCCTCTCAGGCGTGGACGACCCTGCCCGACGAGCAGTGGATGCGCGGGCTGAGCCTGGCCGTCGAGAAGCGTCGGGCCAGGAAGGAGGCCTCCGCCCAGAGGGCCGAGCTGCAGAAGAAGGCGCGAGGCCGCCGCGTTGCCGAGCGCGAGGCCGCCACGGCAACGGGGGAGGCACCCGAGGCCGATTCCGAGCGCAGCGGAACCCGCGGCTCGCTCAGCGCCCAGGAGATCGAGCGGCGCCGCGTCGAGCGCCGTAAGGCACGGCGCCGCTCGGGCAACAAGCGCTGATCCAGAGACAGTTTTCCGCTTCGGGCACCCGAGGGTAACCTGAAGACCATACAGACCCATTCCCCACCACGGAGGAGACGTCATGAGTGACGACAATGCAGACAAGCTCACCCGCCTCGAGGAAGAGGGTGAACTCGCCGCAGACTACCTGGAAGAGCTGCTTGACATCGCCGACCTCGACGGAGATATCGAGATCGACGTGGAGAACGGCCGCGCGTCTGTCGAGATCGTCGCCGACGATCCCGATGCGCTCGATCGGCTCGTCGGCGAGGACGGAGAGGTGCTCGACGCGCTCCAGGAGCTGACCCGCTTAGCCGTTCAGACCGAGACAGGCGAGCGGTCGCGCCTGATGCTGGACATCGCGGGATTCCGCGCCGAGCGCAAGGAGGAGCTGCAGGACATCACGCGCGAGGCTATCGCTCGCGTGCGAGCCAGCGGGGATGCCGTCAAGCTCGAGGTGATGAATCCCTTCGAACGCAAGGTGTGCCACGACGTGGTCGCCGCGGAGGGCCTGACTTCGGAGTCCGAAGGCGTGGAGCCGCACCGCCGAGTCGTCATCCTCCCCGAGGATTCTGACGGTGAGTGAGAAGCCAAGCGGGATGGGAAGGGGTCGCCAGGTGGGCGACCCCTTCGTCCCAGAAGAACCCACCGACGAGGTTCGCTCGTTCTTTGGCCCCTCCTTCTCCGACGTCGCAGAGTATGCGCGGATGCTTGAGGAAGAGGGAGAGATCCGCGGCCTGCTTGGCCCGCGGGACATGGAACGCATCTGGTCGCGGCATATCGTCAACTCGGCGGCCGTCCTGGAGTTTATGCCCAGCAAGCGCGGCCGACAGGTGCTCGACGTTGGTTCCGGTTCGGGACTGCCGGGCATCGTGATCGCCGCCTGTCGACCCGATCTCGACGTGCACCTGGCCGAGCCGATGGCGCGCCGGGTCGAATGGCTCATGGATGTGGTTAACGACCTGGGACTCGACAATGTCACGATTCATCAGGCGAGGGCCGAAGAGCTGCGCGGCAAGGGTAAGGCCGACGTGGTGACCGCCCGCGCGGTGGCCAACATGAGCAAGCTTGTGCGCATGACCTCCAAGCTGATCGCGCCGGGCGGGGCGCTCGTCGCGCTCAAGGGCAGGCGGGCACCCATCGAGGTCGAGGAGGCCTCCGGGGAGCTGCGGCGTCACCATCTGCGCGCGCAGATCCACGAGGTTCCCTCCATCATGGAAGAGGAGTCGACCTACGTCGTGGTCTGCACGCGCATCCGTTGACCGCCGAGGCGGGCGAGACCGTCAGTAGCGCGTTGCTGTGACGTAGAACACAGTATGCTTGTCGTATGTGGGATCGCTTCGTTCGATCGGCGGCCGAGGCGGTGCTGCGCCTTCGCTGGGAGAATCGATCCTAGAAAACGTGTCGATCGATGATCGGGCTGGCGAGTCTGCGATTTCGTGCACCTTCGCGCATTCAACGCTTTTGGGCTGGAAGTGCGTCCGTCTGCCCGTAGACTAGTGGCAGAACCTAGGAAGGTGTCATGAGCAATAACAACACCCCTCTGTCTACTCAGATCGAACGCAACCTGCGTGATTTGGCGATGCTCGAGCGGGCCACATTCCGCAAGCCGGAGACCACGCGGATCATCGCCGTGGCGAACCAGAAGGGCGGCGTCGGCAAGACGACTTCGACGGTGAATCTTGCGGCGGGGCTGGCCGTTGGCGGCCTGTCCGTGCTCGTTGTCGACGCTGACGCTCAGGGCAATGCGTCCAGTGCGCTTGGAGTTGAGCACCCCGCTGGTACGCCTTCTACCTACGACGTCATTATCGGGGGCGCGAGGATGGAGGATGTCGTCCAGCCGTGCCCGGACATCGACGGAATCCTCGTCTGCCCCGCAACGATAGACCTGTCGGGCGCTGAGATTGAGCTCGTGGACGTGTCGGGACGAGAGTATCGCCTGAGCGTCGCCCTGCGCGAGTATGTGGCGACGCACAGAGAGATCGATATCGTTCTGATCGACTGCCCGCCGTCGCTTGGCCTCGTGACCCTGAACGTCATGGTCGCGGCGAACGAGGTCGTGATCCCGATTCAGGCCGAGTACTACGCTCTGGAGGGCCTCAGCCAGTTGTGGCGTACGGTGGAACGCATTGGCGCCGATCTCAATCCCGGCCTGCAGGTGTCCGGCATGCTGCTGACGATGGCCGACAAGCGAACGCGGCTTTCCGAGGAGGTCGAAAGCGAGGTGCGGTCGCACTTCCCGGAGCACACGTTCGAGACCGTCATTCCGCGCTCCGTGCGCATTTCCGAGGCTCCGAGCTACGGGCAAACGGTCATCACCTACGACGGGAAGAACGTCGGCGCGATCGCCTACCGCAAGGCTGCGCTTGAGCTTTCGCAGAGGATACCGAGCGACGCTCGGTGATTGTTTCACGTGAAACACTGCGCGTCCCACCCCTGTCTTTCCAGGTCGCAACGTCCAACCATCGTGGTCATCGGTGCAACATAGTGATCAACGGCGCTCACGGCGTGAGCACGCACCGATGTTTCACGTGAAACAATGAATTGACGCAACTGAAGGAGTAGTGCAATGGCGGATGCATCGTCGAAGTCGGAGGGGCGCAAGACCGCGCGTAGGCACAGTGGCCTGGGTCGTGGCCTCGGAGCGCTCATTCCTCAGGCGCCTGAGCAGGCCTCGGAGCCAACGCAATCTGCGCCCTCTCGTCCGCTCGACGTGTTCTTTCCGGAGGGATCCACCGTGCGCAGCAGGGGAGGATCCGCGAAGGACCTCCTGCAACCCAAGCGTGCGGGATCTTCCTCCAAGAAGAAGCGCCCCGCGATGCCACCCGTCGACGTCGCCGCGGGCGTAGCCCGCGGAAGGGATGGCGGAAAGCCTGGAGTGTCGGCGAGCGACGGAACGGGTGGCCCTGCGACGGGCGGCAAGGCCGTGGACCCGACACCCGCTGTCGATCATGTTTCACGTGAAACATCCGTCGACGCACAGCTTGTCCCCGTTCCCGGCGCGTCGTTTGCGGAGATTCCGATCGATCAGATCGTTCCCAACACGAAGCAGCCCCGAGAGGTCTTCAACGAGGAGGACCTCACGGAACTTTCCGCCTCGATTAAGGAGGTCGGGGTCCTCCAGCCGGTGGTCGTCCGAACGATTCCCGCGACCGGGCGCTCAACTAAGCTCAAGGAGTTTATCGCCGAGAAGCCGGGCGCGCGCTACGAACTCATCATGGGCGAGAGGCGTTTGCGTGCCTCGGAGCTGGCGGGGGAGACGACCATCCCGGCCATCATCCGAGAGACCGAGGACGGGGATCTGCTCCGCGATGCCTTGCTGGAGAACCTGCATCGTTCGCAGCTCAATCCGCTCGAAGAGGCGAGCGCATATCAGCAGCTCATGGCCGATTTCGGAGCGACCCAGGACGAACTTGCGAAGAGGATCGCGCGGTCGCGTCCTCAGATAGCGAACACGCTGCGCCTGCTGAAGCTTCCTCCGTCGGTACAGAAGAAGGTGGCGGCGCAAGTGATCAGCGCTGGGCACGCTCGTGCCTTGCTGGCGCTCTCCACTCCCGAGGAGATGGAGCGGCTGGCGGATCGAATCGTTCAGGAAGGGTTGTCGGTGCGCACCACCGAGGAGATCGTCCGCCTCGGCAAGATCAAGGCTGCCGCTCCGCCCCGGAGCCGCCGACAGCAATCCCTCTCGCCCCTGGGTGAAAGCGTGGTGTCGGCGCTCTCCGACGCCTATGACACGCGTGTGTCGATCACCGAGGGCCGCAGGAAGGGCAAGATCGTCATCGAGTTTGCCGGGGCCGACGACCTGCAGCGAATCGCGGATCTAATTTTGCGCTGACCGGGTGTTAGCAATCTTTCCGCAGTTCAGGAGATGTATGTACCCAATCATACATTTTCCGCACTATTGCGCGGAAGCTTGACCGCATACACTACATTGATAGGATCCGACGCTGGATCCTTGCAGTACCAGAAGGAGCGAAAGGCATGAACGCCCAAGGCAGTTCGCGCACCGTGCTTTTCGATGTCGGTGGCGTTCTCGTCGACGCCCACCCCGATCCGCACGTGATTGCAGAGATGTTTGGTGATGGCTCACGCGGCCTGACAACGCTCGTCAATCAGGCGATGTGGACCCATCGCGGCGACTATGACGCCGGCCTACCGGACCGCGTGTTCTGGGATCGGATCGCGGGTGACTGTGGGCAGCCTGAGCCCAGCGCGGATCTTCTCAGCAGTCTGGTCGCGCTTGATACTTCACGCATGGCAAGCGCTAACGATGACGCCCTCGCGTTAGTGCGTCGGCTACGGGAACAGGGCGTCCGCGTGGGAATCCTGTCGAACGCGCCGTACCCGGTCGCCAAGGCGATCAAACGCTCCGAGTGGGCGAAGCTCTTTGACTTCTTTGCGTTCTCGTGCGACTACGGCGTGTGCAAGCCGTCACGGGGGATCTACCGTGATGTGCTGCAGCGGCTGAACACGCCCCACGAAGACGTGGCCTTTGTCGACGACAGGCGTGAAAACGTGCGCGCGGCGGAGCTTCTGGGGGTTCGCGGTGTCATCTGGAAGGGCGTGGACAATGCGCGAGCACGCCTCGTGGAGCTCGGCTTCCTCGCGGCCTCCTAAGTCTGGTCGCTGGGCGAGCGCGCGTCGGCGGCGATGTTTCACGTGAAACAGGTGGCCCGCGGGAGGTAAACCTCCCGCGGGCCACTCGTTGATGCTGGGCTACTCGGTTGCCTGAGGCTCTGCGGTGGGCTCCTCGGCGGTGAGCGCATCGAGCTGACTGGCGCGTCCCTCGGCGACGAAATCGATGATGTCGGCGCATAGCTGTGCGAAAGAGGAATCGTCGAGGGCATCGGCCGCCTGGGGGAGGAGCGACGTGTCCGTCATTCCCGGCGCCACGTTGGCGTCAATGAACCAGCACGTGCCCTCGTCGTCGACGACGAAGTCGATGCGGGACAGGTCACGCAGGCCGAGGGTCGTGTGCGCCTCGACGGCGGCCGCCTGGAGGTCGGCGAGAATCTCATCGGAGACGCGTGCGGGCACGAAGTATTCGGTTTCGTCGGTCGTGTAGCGCGCGTCGTAGTCGTATCGACCTCCGTCCGTGGAAATCTCCACCGGCGGAAGGGCCACGGGTCCATCCCACAGGTCGACGACGGACACGGCCACGTCCCGCCCGTCGATGCGCTGCTCGACCATGAGTCGCTGGCCGTAGGCGAAGGCGTCGACCATGGCTCGGCGCAGCTGATCCGCGTTGTGCGCGGTGGAGATGCCCAGTGCCGAGCCGCCGTCGGTGGGCTTGATGACGACGGGGAAGGACACCGAGCCTTCGAGGGCGGCCAGGACGTTGGAGGCGCCGAGCTGACGGAAGATCGCCTGGGGGAGCGTTACCCAGCCGGGCGTGGCGACGCCGGCGGAGCCGAGCAAGGCCTTGGCGGTGGGCTTGTTGGAGGCCAGCATCGCCTGTACCGACGACGATCCGACGAAGGGCACCCCCACGGACTCGAGGAAGGACTGCAGGGATCCGTCCTCGCCGATGGAGCCGTGGACCAGCGGCCAGACGACGTCGGGTTCAAAGGTCTGGATCGACTCGGTGAGGGAGGCGTCGACGTCGGATCGCATGACCTCGTAGCCGAACTGCGCGAGGATGTTGGCGACGCGGCGACCCGAACGGACCGACACGTCGCGCTCGTGAGTAAGTCCGCCGGCGATGATGAGAACTTTCGTTGCCATGGTGGGTTTCTCCTAACGTAACCTAGCGGGCCGAAGGGCTGCCGGCCTCGTCGATCGAGGCGGTACCGAACATGTCGACGATGTCCTTCTCGGCGTTGACGACGGTGGACAGGCGCCGGACTCCCTCGCGAATCTCGTCGGGAGTGGGGTAGCAGAACGAGAGGCGCAGGTGGTTCGAGCCCTGGCCGTCGTAGAAGAAGGCTGTGCCGGACACGTAGGCGACCTGTGCCCTCACGGCGCGCGGCAGCATGGCCTTCGCGTCGAGGCCGTCGGGGAGGGTCACCCATGTGTAGAAGCCTCCGTCGGGCACCGTCCACGTGCACGAGGGCATGAACTCCTCGAGCGAGGTGAGCATCGCCCGGCACCGCTGCGCGTACATCGACCGGAAGGACTTGACCTGGCCGTACCAGTCGTAGTCGCTCAGGTAGTCGGCGATCGCCATCTGGCCGACCATCGACGGGCACAGGATAGCGGACTCGAGTGCGAGGACGAGCTTGGCTCGGATGGCGTGGGGCGCGTAGGCCCAGCCGATTCGAAAGCCCGGGGCGAACATCTTGGAGAAGGAACCCAGGTAGACGACGCCCTCGGGGCTGTAGGAGGCGATCGCCGGCAGGGGATCGGAGTCGAAGCCGAGGAGTCCGTAGGGGTTGTCTTCGACGATGAGCACGTGTTCGCGCAGGCAGATGTCGGCGATGATGGGGCGCCGCTCGGCGGACAGGGTGACGCCGGCGGGGTTGTGGTAGTTCGGGATGATGTAGATGAACTTGATGGTTCGGCCGCTGGCGCGCACGTCTCGAATGGTGTCGACGAGAGCCTCGGGAATGATGCCGTGGTCATCCATGGGGACGTGGACGACGTCTGCCTGCCGGGCGCGGAAGACGCCGAGGGCTCCCACGTAGGAGGGGGCCTCGGCGAGGATGACGTCGCCCGGGTTGACGAAGAGCTCGGTGACGAGGTCGAGGGCCTGCTGGCTGCCGGTCGTGACCACCACGTCGTCGGGGTCCGCGCCAACGATTCCGTCGTAGCCCATGACCTCGGTGATGCGCTCGCGCAGGACCTCCCAGCCCTGGCCGCTACCGTATTGCATGGCCTTGGCGCCGTGGTTGCGGATCAGTCGCTCCGCCGATGCCGCCAGGCGGTCGAGGGGAAGGTCCTTCAGGTTGGGCATGCCTCCGGCGAGGGAGACGACCTCCGGTCGGGAGACGACGGAAAAGAGGGCTCGAATCTCGGAGGCGCGCAGGTTGTGGGCGCGGTCTGCGTAGACGTCGAACCAGGGGTCGAGCCGGTTACCCTGAGAGGGGGTTCTCCCGGACCAGGCCGGGGTCCCTCCGTGCGGTGAAGGTTGAGTCAAGGGCGTGCCATCCTCTGCGTGAAGTCGCGTTATCCGTATAGGTCAAGTGTGCCACTTTCTGCCCCCGGCGGGGTGTTGGGCCAGAGCGTGGCCGGGCCGTTTCGCGCGCCGGCCGTACAAGAGGCGCAGCCGACGGCGTCGGATCCCCGGGGACCGGCCCTGGTTCGAGGCCGTGTGTGCTGTGAGCGCGGTGGGCACCGTCCCCATCCTTGGGCGAGTTGTTTCACGTGAAACATCGACGGTGTGGCGTAGCTCGGAATCCAATGTTGATGACACCGATTCAATCAGTGCTAGTATCTTGCTATCAAAGCCAGCCGTTGACCCTCCGCTGATATGGAGATGCCGATGACTGGCCTTTTATGTGTTGAGGAGTAGCAACGCGGCTTCCTTTATGGAAGGTACGGCAATCCTTGTAGACGGCGGATTCTGTCGCATCCGTGCGTAGATGCACGGAGGTCAGCTCCCACGTGATCGACACTCTCACTTGTGTGGCAGATTACTTTCGATCTATATTGTGATTACCTGCAACTTATCGAGGGTTAAGGGTCAAAATGTGTGTCTGGCTCGGCGTGTCGCGGGGGTTAGATTTGG
>ERZ772957.818-NODE-818-length-22417-cov-65.391378_pt1 | contig 22417 bp, 20 predicted proteins | sample MGYA00580682_ERZ772957 | MGnify/ENA primary metagenome ERZ772957 (study PRJEB29015, sample SAMEA2737921) | human oral metagenome | biome: human oral; feature: human-associated habitat; material: dental | place: China | collected 2025 ...
CCCAATCCGACATAGATACATTGCAATTATTTGTTGATACGATTCAGGAAGAACAGCCGCGATTATGCCGTATCACACATGTGAGCATTACAAAGATTGATCCATCTGTAAATGATGATGATAAGGAATTTGTTATCGCTCAGTCTCCTGTGGATGGTACTGTAAACACGTTTATTAGTGCCGATACATCACCGTGTGATGATTGTTTGGCTGAAATGAAGGAATCTGGTAGGAGATATGATTATCCTTTTATCAACTGTACCAATTGTGGACCTCGATATTCCATTATCAAATCTATGCCTTATGATCGAGAACGAACTACTATGTCTGATTTCACCATGTGTGAAGCTTGCCATGAGGAATACGTTGATGTGAATGGTCGTAGGTATCATGCGGAACCAAATGCTTGTTCTAGTTGTGGCCCTGCTTACCAATTATTCGATTCAGATGGGCGTCAATGGTCAGGTGATAATTGTTTTGAAAGAACTCGAGAACTTATTGCTAATGGGGCAATAGTAGCCGTTAAGGGTGTTGGTGGCTATCATTTAGTATGTGATGCTACTAATGATAAAGCCGTTCAAACTTTACGAGAACGTAAGCGACGCAGAGATAAGCCACTAGCTCTTATGGTAGGCTCTATTGATGTTTTGGAGGACTTTGCCATTGTTCGTGATGGTGATTTAGATGCCTTAACTGATATGGCAAGGCCTATTGTGCTACTAGAAAAGAAGGCTGATGCTACTTTGCCTATAAGTGATTTAGTAGCACCCAATAATCATATGATTGGTGTAATGCTACCATATGCACCAATTCACTATGTATTATTGCCAGATGATGCGGTTTGGGTGATGACAAGTGGTAATGCGAGTGGTGATTCCGTTATTTATGATGATGAAAAAGCTTTTTCAGAATTGCAGACTATAGCAGATTATTTTTTGACACATAATCGTCAAATTTATGCACCTGTAGATGATTCGATTGTATCAGTGGTGGAAAATACACCTATTTTGATTCGGCGAAGTCGGGGGTATATTCCTGAACCAATTCATTGTGAGTCGATTACAGATCAACCAATACTCGCCATGGGCAGTGATTTGAAGAATACCTTTGCGATTAATAAAAAGCAGGAGGTATTGTTAGGTCCTCATATAGGTGATTTGGCAAGTGAATCCACTCATAACACTTTTGAGTGGACCATTGAACGATATGAACGGCTGTTTGATGTGAAGCCGAAAGCAATTGTTATGGATAAGCATCCATCATTTTTCTCTTCTAATTATGGTAGAAGGCTGAGTCAAACTTTGCATATTCCCGCTATAGTAGTTCAACATCACCACAGTCATATTGCGGCTGTTATGGCCGAGTATGATTTGAAATACCCTGTGCTAGGCATTTGTTTTGATGGCACTGGATATGGGGATGATGATACGATTTGGGGCGGCGAATTTATGCTATGTTATGGGGCAGAGTATATGCGTGTTGCCCATATACATGTAGCGCCTTTGCCTGGTGGTGAAAAAGCGGTAAAAGAACCATGGCGTCAGGCTTTATGGTACTTACGGAATTATTATGGAGATGAGTTACCTAATATATACAAAAAATGGTTAACTACATTGCCTAAAGGCTGGCAAATTCTAGATAAGGCATTGCAATCAGACCTGTCCATGATGATGACATCTAGTGCAGGTAGATTATTTGATGTAATTGGTTGTTTGTTGGGCTTAGGAAATGAACACTCTTTTGATGCACAGATCGCCATAGCATTAGAATCTGCATGTGCAAATGAAGAAGGTCGATTGTTAGATTTTAACTATGATGGTCAAGTATTAGATCTCGTGCCTGCAGTTCAACAGATTATGGATGGCTATTCTCAAGGTGAAAGTGTATCCTCGTTAGCGGCGAGCTTCCATAAAACACTAGCCATTGCTATTTGTGAAGTTGGAGCTGATTTGTGTGAACGCTATGGCATCGATGATGTATGTATCGGTGGTGGCGTTTTTCAAAATCGCAGATTATTAGCATCCTTACAGCATAAGTGGCATCATGGTACATTATATATTAATAAAAAAGTACCATGTAATGATGGGGGGGTATCGTTGGGACAATTGTGGATTGCTCATCAAAAAAATATATAAAAGTATCATTGGTTACATAAGAGTTTTTAGTCTTGTGATACAATTGAATTAATCAAAATATTTGGATTAATAGTTATAAATAGATGTATAAGTATATTTACAGAAGGAGGGCGTATGTGTTTAGCAGTACCAGCACAGTTAATTTCTATTAATGAAGCCATTGGCACAGTAGAATTAACAGGTGCGACGCGCGATTGTAGTTTGCTTCTCGTGCCAGATGCAAAGGTGGGAGACTGGTTATTAGTACATGCCGGTTTTGCAGTTCAAATTGTAGATGAAGAAGAAGCGAAGGCAACCTTAGATGCTTTCCGGGAGTTGGAAGAACTTGAAGAAGCTTACTTTGCAGGAAAAAAAGAAAACAGCTGATACTTTATTACACCGTATTAGCGAATTACATACACCTGGCGAACGGGTGCGACTTATGGAAGTTTGTGGTACACATACAGTATCTATTTTTAGAGAAGGGTTACGACAATTATTGCCATCGGGAATAGAATTAGTCAGTGGTCCTGGATGTCCTGTGTGTGTAACAGACCAATTGTATATGGATAAAGCTCTAGAGTATGCCAAACGTGATGATGTTATTATTGCAACCTTTGGGGATATGCTAAAGGTGCCAGGTAGTTATAGTAGTCTTAGTGAAGCTCAAACACAGGGCGCTCATATTCATGTTATCTATACGCCGTTAGAAGTGTTGGAACTAAGTAAAAAACATCCGGATAAATATATAGTATTTTTAGCTATAGGGTTTGAAACGACGATTGCTGTTATCGGTGCCACTGTGAAAGCTGTAGCACAGGCTGGCGTGAAAAATGTATTATTCTTGGTGTCTCATAAATTGGTTCCACCCGCATTACGCGCCTTATTAGATCGACAAGCAGGACAAATTGATGGCTTTATCTTGCCAGGGCATGTAAGTGTTATCATTGGCGAAAAACCATATCAATTTTTACCGGATGAGTATAAAATTCCATCCTGTATCGCCGGGTTTGATGGAGTAGAAATATTATCTGCTATCGTCAATATTTTAGAACAACGGAAAAGTGGTCATTTTGAAGTAGGTAATACCTATCACTCTGTTGTTATGAAGGAAGGCAATCCTGTGGCTGTGCGTATGATGAATGAAATATACGATGTTTGTGATGATGCATGGCGTGGTATTGGTATAATTCCAAATTCTGGGTTACAGCTTAATGATGATTACGCATTTCTAGATGCAGAAAAGGTGTTACCTATACAGTTAGAAAAACCATCTCTTGATCCTAAAGGGTGTCAATGTGGTAGTGTATTACAAGGTTTAATCAAACCTAATGAATGTCCGCTTTTTGGAAAAGCATGTACACCGGATCATGCAGTAGGTGCTTGTATGGTATCTGTAGAAGGTAGTTGTGCTGCATGGTATAAGTATGGCTTTTCTAGTGGCGGATTAGCTTGGGAGGATTAATGGAACGAGTTCGTTTAGTTCATGGCAATGGTGGCCGTTTTAGCCACGAATTGACAGAACGATTTATATTAAAATATTTTACTAATGATTTGTTAGCTCCCTTACATGATGGGGCGCAATTTCCGGTAGCCTCGGGGCGAATGGCTTTCACAACAGATTCTTATGTTGTACAGCCAGCTTTTTTCCCGGGTGGTAATATAGGTAAATTAGCTGTATGCGGTACCGTTAATGACCTAGCTATGAATGGCGCTGTTCCGCAATATCTTAGCTGTGGTTTGATTTTAGAAGAAGGCCTTCCTTTTGACGAATTAGAAGCGATTTTGAGCACCATGTCTGATATGGCAAAGCTTGCGAATGTGCAAATTGTAACTGGTGATACGAAGGTCGTAAAAAAGGGTGAAGTTGACAAAATTTATATTAATACAGCAGGCATTGGTATGATTCCAGATGGTATTCATATAGGTCCGAATGTCGTAAAACCTAATATGGACATTATTCTTTCAGGATCAATTGGTGATCACTCTATAGCCGTCATGGGACAACGATTTGGACTAGAATTATCAGACTCTGTTAAGACTGATTGTGCTCCATTGAACCATATGGTTCATGCTGTTTTAAATGCAGTAGGGCCTCAGGTTGCACTATTGCGTGATCCTACGCGCGGTGGTGTGGGTACTGTTCTTAAAGAGATTGCCGAACAAAGTCAAGTGGGGATAAAGGTTGAGGAATCTAAGTTTATCATTCATGATGAAGTTCGTTCCGTTTGTGATATTTTAGGTTACGATCCTTTATACTTAGCAAATGAAGGTAAATGTATTTTCGTTGTAGAGCCGTCTGTAACAAATGATGTGCTAGATATTTTGCATAGTTATCCAGAAGGCCGTGAAGCGACTCATATCGGTGTCACCATGGATAAAAATATTGGTAAAGTAGGCCTACAAACATCGATTGGCGGTGTTCGTTTAGTAGATTTATTGGGTGAAGATCAAGTGCCTCGAATCTGTTAAGTCTTCTGGTTATAATTGTATGATTTGCCATTAAAACATAGCTAAAAATTAAATTGTATAAAATTCATAATAAACTCATTGTATTTTTATATAATTTTACTATCTTTAAGTGTAAGTATTTATACTTTCACTAGAAACTATGTATAGAATTTGTTAAAATATAAGTATCTATTAGGAGGCTTATCATGAAAAAGAAAATTATGACCGCTGTTCTAGGAATTTGTTTAACTACAACTGCATTTGGTGGCATTTTAACCACTCAAGCTGGCGGTTTAAGTAGTATCCTTGGTGGTGCTGCTAAAATTGGTGGCGTTGGCATTCTAGTTAGTAAATTTGGTCCACAAATTGATTCTTTCTTAAATAAATTACTAAAACAAAATAATTTGAGTACTGAATATACTACAAAGGTTGTACCTATCATTAGTATTGGTACAAAAGGGTATATTGGTGCTGCTCAAGTAACAGGCCCTGCATCTAGTATCGAACAAGTTAAGGCTGTTGCTCAAGTTGAAGGTAGCTTTAACGGCATGGTTCGTGTTAAAGGTTTAGTACCAGTAGATAGTACAAATCCAGTGAGCGCTTCCCGTGTTCAAGGTGTAGGTGTATCTGCACTTATTGATTTAAAAATTTAATGGCCACTGAGATACTTCCTTAGAAGTACTCAGAAAATAAGCACGGTCTTAGGCCCGTGCTTATTGTGCTGTTTAACGTATATGTCCTATAGAGGATAAGTTGTGGAGGATTATATGAAGAAGCAAGTACTTACACTTTTGATGGCATCTTTGTTGACAGGTACCGCATTTGCTGCACCTGGTACAGTAACGGAAAAAACACAAGTATTAGAAAGCACTGTATATGGTGCACCTCAAGATGGTGCCGTTGTGGATCGTATTAATCAATTGGATGAAACTGTATACGGCAACGGATTTTCTGGCAATACTGCTACATTGAGTAAACGTGTAGATTCTTTATATGATTCCGTTGAAGGTAGTGGTACAACCATTTCATTGCGTGAAGAAATGGACGCACTTGAATACACATACCAAAACAGCATTAATGATGGTTCCTTGGTAGAACGTGTTGAAAAGATGGAACGTAGTGTGAATGGTAGAATTTCAACAGGTTCATTACAAAAACGTATTATTAGCTTGAAAACCAAGGTATATGGTAGTAATGTAACTCTTACAAATCAAGTAGGAACACTATCTTCTGATCATGTGTTCAAGGTAACACTAAATGATGCGGTATCCACAAAAACAAGTCATGAAGGAGATACAATTAAGTTCACTGTTGCTGAAAATGTAATGGATGGCAATGTATTGTTGGTGCCAGCTGGTACTGTGGGCTCTGCAACGATTACATCCTTGAGAAAAGCGCGTTCTTTTGGACGTAATGGTGCATTAGATATAACTTTTGACTCTGTTCCTGCTATTGATGGTACAGAATTTACTGCTGTACAAGGTAATGAGGCTAAGGAAAAAACAAAGGGCGAAATTAAAGCAGCTGGTGCCTCTGTGGCTGGTGCAGTTCTACTTGGCCCTGTTGGCTTAGTAGGTGGTGCTTTCATCAAGGGTAAAAATATTGATTACCCGGTAGGCTCCACTGTATTTATTCAACCTCAAGACTCTGTGTCGATTCAAGGGCTTGTTATTGGTGGTGATGGTTTAGCTCATAGTGATGATGAACTAGCTGAAGCCGTGACAGTACCGACTGCGAATGATGATTCCGTAGATAGCACTGTGGATGAAGCAGATGATTCAACTGTGAACACTGACGAAGAAGACACAAACACTGCTGATTCAGAAGAAGTAGAAGATACAAATGATACAGCAGAAAATGTTTCACAACCAATCGTCGTAGTAAAGCGTAACCAATAGAGGAGTTTAGTAACCATGAGGAAACAAAGAGTACAATGGCTCGTGGCAGCATGCTTGCTTTGTTTAGCCCAGCCAGCGTGGGCTGCTTCAGATTCAATTACATATCAAGATAGTTTAGATAGTATATCTGAATCCTATCCAGGTGAACTGCAACAACCTTCGACACCTGAACGCAGCAATATTCGTGTTGTCCGTCGTGGTGCTTCACCGATTACTGCACCGACAGAAAAGTTACCAACTCGTGTTGATGCTGATAAAATGACATATTCCGGTAGTACTGGAGATGTAAATGCTTTTGGTAATGTAGTGGTTACACAAGGTAATCGTACATTACTAGCTAATCGTATCACTGGTAATACAAAAACCACAGAGTATCGAACTGCTGATGGTCCGTATCGCTACTTAGAAGATGGCGGTAAAACTAAAGATCTTACTGGTGATGTTATGACCTATCGTACCAGTGACCAACATTTTGATGCCGGTCATACGCAAGGTTGGTCTGACCCTTATTATGTGAAGGGGCAGAACTTATCCTATGATGGTCAAACCGGTTCCATCGAAAAAGGTATGATTACATCTAAGCATGCGATGGCATTCAAACATACACCTGATTACCGCATTGAAGGGGAAGACATTAAAATTTACCCTGGTGATAAGGTGGTTATTCAACATCCAAGCTTTTATATTAAGAACTTTAAACTCTTTAGTTTAAAATCTTACACAAAATCTATACGTGGAGATAAACAAGGCAAAGTAAGTGCATTTTCTATTATGCCACGGCCTATTTATAATAGTGATGATGGTATTGGTTTGCGTGGTAGTGCGGAAATTCCATTGGGGAAATCTGGTGAAGCGTATTTTGATTATAAATGGTATTCAAAATCTGGATTTAAGCCTCAAATTGGATATCGCTATTTCTTACCTTGGGGAACCGCATCCATTGGGTATAGTAAAGTATCCAATGAATATAATGATGAAACCGTATGGGTAGAAAAAATCGGCGAATTACGTCTTGATACACATACGTACCATATTGGTAAATCTCCATTTACTGCACGTGGTGAAACAAGCATTGGTTATTGGAAGGAAGGATCTGTAAAGGGGGTCCATAAGGACTATAAGGTAGAAGTATCTCATGATCCTATCAACCTTTGGAAAGATGGTACTTTGCGATTCTTCGGCGGTTATCAACGCGATTATTATGGCTATGATAAGTCGATACGTAGCATGCCGTACTGGGGCGCTCAATTCCGTACAGCTGTAGGACCTAGAGTTAATGCGTGGGTATCGTATAATCAACGCAATATTAACTATAACAACTCGCCATATCGCTTTGATAGTACAGAGCTTCCTAAGGAGCTTATCTATGGTGGTTCCTTTAAATTGACACGTCTCGATGATATTTCGGTGAGTGTTAAACAAAATATGATGAGTGGCGATGTGGATTCTATCTATTACACATACCATCGTGATTTGCACTCCTTTGATATGTATTTAACATATAAAGATTCTCATAAAAATAACAATAACCAATGGAAAATCAAATTCGTTGGTAAAGATTTCTAAGGAGCATATACATGAAGTCTATTCGTAAGGCTGTCATTCCAGCAGCTGGTTTCGGTACACGTTTTTTGCCAGCTACGAAAGCACAACCAAAGGAAATGTTGCCTATTGTTGATACACCGGCGATTCAATATATTGTAAAAGAAGCACTCGATTCTGGTATCGAAGAAATTCTTATCATAACAGGTCGTAGCAAACGCGCCATAGAAGACCATTTTGATAGCAGTGTCGAGCTAGAAGAGCTATTACAAAAGCAAGGTAAAAATAAACAATTAGCCATGGTAAAAGATTTGGCGGATATTAAAATTCATTTTATTCGTCAGAAATCACCACGTGGTTTAGGTGATGCCGTATTATGTGCTAAAGCGTTTATTGGTGATGAGCCATTTGCTGTATTATTAGGTGATGACATTGTTTATAATCCAGAAAAACCATGCTTACAACAGTTGATGGATTGTTATGAACAACATCCAGGTATCATATTAGGTGCTCAATTTGTACCGAATGAAAAGGTAAGCTCCTATGGTATTGTGTCCGGAGAACCGTTAGCAGATAACTTGTATCGTGTTCATGGATTAGTAGAAAAGCCAAGTGTTGATAAGGCACCGTCCAATTTAGCTGTTCTTGGTCGATATATTTTAACGCCTGATATTTTTGATATCTTAGAGAATACAAAACCAGGTGTAGGTAATGAAGTACAACTAACAGATGCATTAGCTGCATCCAAAACAGATACTTACGCTTTAGCCTATGAAGGTGTTCGCTATGATACAGGTGATAAATTAGGCTATTTGAAAGCTACCGTGGAATATGCGCTTCGTAATGAAGAATTAGGGGCAGCATTTAAGGAATATTTAAAAGGATTGAAGTTATAAAATAGCTTATATATTCTTTGGATCTAAATATAAAATTGAGGCCACCATTGATTATCAATGGTGGCTTTTGTTGTTAACTCGTATGTCATACTAGGTTGACTATAGTGTTTCCGTTGATTATAATTTAATAGTAATGGTATAAAACTGTTATTATACTGATTAAATTATAAGGAGTAATATGCGAAATCTATTAGCTCTTTTAACGGATGAAGAAACGTTAAATTTACCTACTAATTGCGTTATTACGAAGGCTTATTTTGATACGCAAGGCACAGATGAAATTGTGTTTCATGGTGTAGAGTATAAAGGCAATCATATATCCGTTTGTATGTCCAATACAAGTGGTACGTTATGGGTTAATTTATTACAATTAACGAGACCTTTACAAATTCGTGAAACTCCTAAAGTTGATGTTCGAGTTAAGCACATTACATTTACAAAGGATGAGATTATACAGTTTGTAGAGGATGTAAATGATCGCAATCGTATTCATCGTGAAGTTCCTTATATCGTACCAGGGTTACTTATACTTGAGTATCTTTGGAATCATATGCTAAATAGTAATGCAAAGGCTGGTATGTCTATTCGTTTTTTATCCCCTATGCTTGCTAATGATTATGTTTTTATTGAAAGTCAACGTGAAGGTAATGTCTTAGTTGGCAAATTAGATGATATGATTCTTTTTAAAGCTCGTCTTTATGATGAGCATAGAACGAATTAAGATTTTATATGAATGAGGTATATTATGGAAGCAAGACGTTTAACAAAAATGGCTTTATTAACAGCTCTTTTGTGTGTATCAGCATGGATTTCATTTCCATTGCCATTTAGCCCTGCTATGGTAACAGCATTAACATTAGTTGCTACTTTAACGGGTCTATTACTATCCCCTAAGGATACATTAATTGTATTTATCGTGTATGTACTACTTGGAACCGTAGGATTGCCAGTCTTTGTAGGCGGTACATCTGGATTGGGTAAATTACTCGGACCTACTGGCGGTTTTATTTTCTCTTGGCCCGTAGCGTATACATTGTTAAGTATCTGTAAAGGTAAATCTAGAAGTTTCTTATCCTATAGCTGGCGTTCAATAGTTATCACAATCCCTGTAGTATATATTTTTGGTGTCGCTGGATTTATGATTGTTACAGGTACTCCATTTTGGGCATCTCTACCTATTGTGATGCTTCCATATATTCCTGGTGACATTGTTAAATGTTTAGTTGCCTCTTGGTTAGCTACAAAAATTAAAATATAATGATGATATGTGTAGGAGGTGTTATTAGTACACCTCCTTATTTATATGGAGTAATGCTATGCCTGTTTTTATTCATAATGGATTACGCACCCCCATTGGTGTCGTTAACGGACAATATAAATCAATGCGCCCTGAATTACTTGGCGCCAAGGTATTAAATCAGCTATTTGACTCAAAAAAAGCATCTTCGTTGGATGCCATTTTTTGTGGCAATGCAGTTGGTACTGGTGGGAATATTGCTAGATTGATGGGGCTTTATAGTCATTTACCTAATACGATACCAGCAGTTACAGTAGACATGCAATGTGCATCCGGTATGATGAGCATTGAGATGGCCTATGCTCATATTGCATCAGGAATGATGGATACAGTCATTGCTGGTGGTATTGAAAGCTCATCTTTACAACCACTAAGGACATATGCAGACCATGATGATCGCTGTGGTGATTATATGGTGGCACAATTTGCGCCAAAGGAAATATCGCCTTTAGCAATGTTAGAAGGGGCTGAACGTACCATGATAAAACATTGTGTAGGTGTAGAGGAGTTAAATCCTTACATTATTAGGAGCCATCAATGTGCACAACATGCTCGCGAACAAGGAATACTTTCACCATATATACTGGACATTGAAATAGATGGAAAGCGCTGTATTGATGAATCGATACGACCATCTATAAATGAAAAACTGTTAAATCGGATGAAGCCCTTATTAGGACCTAATTCTATCACAACTGCTGGGAATGCATGCCTTACTCATGATGGTGCAGCCTTTGTTACATTGAGTAGTCAAGAAGGACCATTTAGGATTGTGCATGCCGTGCCTTGGGCGGGAGAGCCTCTATATAGTCCAGAAGGTGCTTTGTTAAGTACAAAGAAAATATTAGATGTTACCGGTCTTTCACCAACTGAAATTGATGTGTTTGAATGGAATGAAGCGTTCGCTGTCATTTCTGCTTTATTTGGACGAGAATATCCGAATCTTATTGATAGATATAATATGCTTGGTGGTGCACTAGCCTATGGGCATCCCTATGGTTGTTCTGGTGCTATGCTTTTGATACATTGCATGGCAGCTCTAGAGTACTGTAATGGTCACTATGGGCTATGTGCCATTGCTGGCGCCGGCGGTACGGGAACCGCTATGATTATTGAACGTATGTAGATAAGGATCTTACGATGAATATGATATTACAGGCCATATTTAACCATGGTCATAAGCAGAATTTGGATACTGCCATTATTATAGATGGGGTTCAACATACTTATAGGGATTTATATGATGATGTTGTTGAAAGAGTACAAGGGATAGAGAATGACAACTGTATTACATCAATTATAAATGGTAAACGTCATATTATTTTTATAGATACAGAGTCTGTATATGAACAATTGATATTGTGGTTAGCTGCTTTACATTGTGGATATATTCCTATTGTTTCTCATCCACACATGGATAATATATATCGCAGTCGATTAATGCGTCTACTTGGTTCCATAGATATCCCGATAGAAGCGCAGTTTGGCGTCCTTACATCTGGAACAACAGGCATGCCAAAACCTTTGTGGCGAACTGAAAAATCCTGGGCGGATTATTTTGATATACAAAATGATATCTTTCATATTAATGATGCTACGCGTATATTTGTACATGGCAGTTTTAGTTTTACAGGCAATACGAATATGATGTTAGCTGTCTTATGGGCTGGCGGTCAAATCGTAACGAGTGATAAAATACAACCGAAGAGATGGCAATCATTGATTCATTCTTATCAATGCACTCATATTTATATGTTGCCTACAAAACTGCGTTTACTATTACGATGGAATAGCAGTACTTGTTCTTGTGTACAATATATTATTGCAGGCTCACAAGTTGTAGATAGAGAATTATTACATTCTCTACACATGCTATATCCAACGATGGAATTCATTCTGTACTATGGAGCATCAGAGCTAAACTATATTAGCCATTGTACTGGTGAAGAATGGCATACGTATCCTGGTACTGTAGGTCGCCCATTTCCAGGAGTCACTGTTGACATAAAAGATGATTATATTTATGTATCCACACGGTTTGGTATATGCGGACTTGATGGGATGGTAACGGTTGGTGACAAGGGCCATTGGTGTGGAGATTACATTATATTTGATGGCCGCAATGGGGATACTATTAACCGAGGTGGTTATAAGATTGCTGTATTAGATTTAGAATCGCAGTTACAAGTCTTATCAACTATAGAGGATGTTGCAGTCATAGGTGTGCCTGATCCATTACGAGGTGAAGAGGTTGTGGCCTTTATCGTGCCTGCAGAGGGCGTTACAGTGTCTGAGGTAGAATCCGATGTGCGTAGAGCTATTCCTCATGAGGCGCAACCTAAATATTTACGATATATTGATGCCATACCATTAACGGATTGTTCAAAAATAGACAAAGAATTGCTAAAAGAATGGTATAATAAAGAGTAATATTTTTATCCTTTAGGAGTTATCATGCAAATTAATAAAGCAGCCCTAGAGATTTTTGATTTTACATCATCTTTAGCGGTCTATTCTGAACATGAATTAAAAATAGGTGAGCAAGACATACATGACTATATTGCAGGCCATGTAACGAAAGCTTTTAAAGATCCTGGTGCGAGAACAGGGACGTTACATGCACATAGTCCTATGGGAAAGCGAATCGGTGAATATAAATCTGGTGAAATCTCCTTTATCACGTTAGCTAAAGAGTTAGGGGAGAAAACCTTTGACTATATGAAACAAGCCACAGTAGGCGTTGTCATTGATACTATCGTATGCGATGTGGTGACAGACACATCCTATATTTGTATGCTATTATGTCAGGCTCATGATGCCTTTACGCATCAATTGTTTAGTGAAGATGATGGCTCCTTATCGACAGAACTTGTACCACATAAGGCGGTATTGCCGATGCCGACACAAAAATTGCGAGCTTTTGTTGCCATAAATACATTGGATTTATCTGTTCGTATCTTTGAACCCAAAGGTGAATATGACGGTGAAGTTTGTTATATCTTAGCAGATAAGGTGTTACAACTTGGTACAGATCAATCCTCTAGAGATACTGTTAAAAAGGTAAAAAACATTATAGATAAGGTGGCTCAAGCGCACGAATCCGATGGTGTAGCAGAGCTGACGATGGCAAAGTCTATGATTGCTAAAAATGCAGAAGTATCTGATACGGTTAATCCTGTTCGTATTGTGGAAGAGGTATTTAAGTCTAACCCCATTCAACAAGAAGCGGCTAAAAAGGAGTTAGCTGAACAGGATATGATGCGGCCTTTACCGGTAAATCGTGAATTTGCTACGAAAGTAGGCGAACATCATAAGATTAAAACTGATACTGGTATAGAAATTTCGTTCCCTGTAGAATATATGCAAAATCGGGAGTTTATCGAAATTAAAACTAATGATGATGGTACTTTACGCATTGAATTAAAGAATATAAATAAAATTGTTAATAAATAGGAGGCTCTTGTATGAGTAAGGAAAAGCATAAAAAAACAAATGCATTACGCATATTAGATACTCATCACATAGCATATACGATTGATGAATATGAATGGTCTGAAGAACGAGGTCAGGGTGTTCATGTAGCTGATGAACTAGGTCTTGATGAAAAAGAAGTATTTAAGACTTTAGTTGGCAAGGGTGATAAAACAGGATATGTAGTATTCTGTATTCCTGTAGCTGAAGAACTAGATATGAAACAGGCTGCTCGTGTCAGTGGTAATAAATCAGTTGAATTAATTCATGTTAAGGACTTATTAGGTATAACTGGTTATTTACGAGGTGGTTGCTCGCCGGTAGGTATGAAAAAGCTATTTCCTACATATTTTGATGAAACGATGCAAGCTCAAGAGGCTGTATATGTTAGTGCTGGTTTACGAGGCATGCAGATGCATGTTAATCCACAAGATTTACAATCTGTAGTAAATGCTGAATTTGTACCGCTTACCATGAAGCATTAGGAGGTTGTATGGCGAAGAAATTTTATGCTGTAAAAGCAGGCCGTACGCCAGGTATTTATGAAACTTGGAGCGATTGTGAAAAACAGGTTAAAGGCTTTGGTGGGGCTATTTATAAATCGTTTCCCACTAAGTCAGAAGCCCAGGCCTTTATAAGTGATGAAGGTATGAGTATTGGTGATTATCTATCATCATCAAAAACGTCTAGAACAAACCATACAAAGAAATCTATAGCTCCTGATTTCTCAGAAACCAATCATTTAATTGCATATATTGATGGTAGTTATGACAAATATAATCAATCGGTAGGTTCCGGTGGTATAATGTTTCTAAATGGAAATAAAGAAACATTTTCGTTCGGCACAAAAGATGTGAAATATACAGAGTTTTGGAATGTGTCTGGTGAGTTATTGGCGGCCATGCATGTTATGGAATATGCTTTAACTAATGGAATTTCTAAGTGTTCCTTATATTATGATTATATGGGGATTGAAATGTGGGCCACGAAGAAGTGGAAACGAAATAATGTATTAACCAATGAATATGCAGCATTTTGTGAACGTATATTTCCACATGTGAAAGTATACTTTCACAAGGTACATGCTCATACTGGTGATACATATAATGAAATGGCTGACCAACTCGCAAAGGCAGGGGCAGCGATAGGTAAATAATCTAAAAGGGGAAAACAATGCGCGTTTGTGTAACGGGGGGCGCCGGATTCATAGGGTCCCATCTGGTCGATCGACTCATAGCATTAGGTCATACAGTATTGGTAATAGATAATCTTACAACAGGGGTACGAGAATTTGTTAATCCAAAAGCAATATTCATAGAAATGGATGTACGAGACGTTAACATAGAATCTATTTTTGCAGATTTTAAACCTCAAGTGGTATTTCATGAAGCGGCACAAACGATGGTACCTGCATCTATGGAAAATCCTAAGATGGATTGTGATGTGAATCTAATAGGATTAATTAATATGCTCGAAGCAGCTAGAAAGCATAATGTTTCACATTTTCTAATGCCATCCTCTGCTGCAGTGTATGGTGATCTCGATACATTACCACTCACAGAAGACATGTCTGGTAAACCTACATCATTTTATGGCCTTACAAAATTGACAGCTGAAGGATATTTACGTATTTATGAACAAGCTTTTGGATTAAAAACAGTATGCTTTAGATATGCTAATGTATATGGGCCACGTCAAGGGGATGGTGGAGAAGGCGGTGTAATTAGTATTTTCAACCGCCTCATTAATGAGGATAAGCCGCTTACCATTTTTGGGGATGGTGAGCAAACACGTGACTTTGTATATGTAGCTGATGTAGTCGAGGCTAATATTAAAGCTATGAATCATCCTGACTTAACCGGAATTTATAATATTTCTACTAATACGAGTGCATCTGTTAATGAATTGGTAGGCTATTTTACATCTATCAGTGGTAAAGAAATTGTAACTAATTATGAAGCAGAACGGGTTGGAGATATACGCCATTCTCGCTTATGTAATGAAAAAGCAAAAAAGGATTTTGGATTTGAAGCCACTGTTAGTTTAGATTGTGGATTGGGTGATACCTTCTCATATTTTAAGGGGAAATAAATATAGGCTTATGAGTGAAACGTATTTTCTGATTATTATGACCGTATGGAATTTTATTGTCTTTTGTATATATGGATATGATAAGTTATCCGCTATAAAGGGGTATGAGCGGATTTCTGAATTTACATTGCTATTTTTAGCCTTTGCCTTTGGTGGTTTAGGCGCTTTATTGGGCATGGTAGTATGTCATCATAAAACAGCAAAATTGAAATTTAAGTTATTGATTCCCATCGCTATTCTTTGGTCCGTATTTGGTATTGGTTATGGCTATGGTTGGATTGGTGCATAAAGGAGATACTTGATGTTACAGTTAGATTCTGGATTTGAGCTAGATTATAACAATATCTATAATGAAAGCTGCATACAGGCAAGGGACATACAAAACTTTGAACGGGCCATTCAAAATGTATGGCGTCATACCAATATTTTGCGATCCACAGGTTATGAAGAAGGCCACTTATCTAAAGATGGTCAGCCAGAACCAATCTTGTTTTATCAGTTGCCATATATATCAGAAAACGGCATCAATACACCGGATATGATGGACCGTTTACATGACTTGGGTGACTATGCCCGTAAAAGTATTGATACTGTTGTTTCTATAGGCATCGGTGGGTCTTATCTAGGTAGTAAGGTACTCTTTGATGTGCAATGTGGTTCATTTTGGAATAACTATACTGATGAAGAACGCAACGGCTATCCGAGATTTTATTTTGCTGGTTTTAATGTAGATGGTCCATACTTAGAAGGGCTTATCAAAACCTTAGTATCTCAGGCCGATGAAAAGGGTAGTGCCTATAAAGTTATGCTTGTAGTTACATCAAAGTCTGGTTCCACTATTGAACCGATGGCTAATTTTATGATTCTTCAAAAAGCACTAGAGGATCATCATATTAATTATGAAGTTACCGTCGTTACAGAAACAAATGATGAGGCACATCCTACTATTCTTCATGATATGGCTATCAAGCATCAATGGAGAACATTCTCCGTTCCTTATGGTGTAGGAGGCCGATTCTCCGTTTTTACTGAGGTAGGATTTGTTACAGCGGCTCTTGTGGGATTTGATATTGAAGGATTCTTAGCCGGTGCTGCATCGATGGATATGGCTTGCCAAGAAGAGGATGTTTATAAAAACCCTGCACTATTTAGTGCATTATTGAAATATATTGCATCTGAGCGATATGGACGTATTATAGAGGTATTCATGCCTTATGGTGAGTCTCTACATTCACTATCTGATTGGTATGTACAACTCTTATCAGAATCATTAGGTAAAATGAGTAATACTTGTCTCCCTTATGGTCGTACACCTGTTCCTGCAGTAGGTACGATGGATATGCACGCGCAAGTGCAAGAGCATCAAGAAGGGCGTCTTAATAAGGTGGTTCAATTTATTAAGGTACGAGATTGGAATACATCATTGGTTGTTCCAAATTTATATAGTGAGTACGACAAACTTGATGCAATTGGTGATATTCCTATTAGTGATATCTTAAATAGCGCACTCGACGCGAATCGTGAGGCCCTATCGATAGATAATCGTTTTAATATGACTATATCTGTACCAACATTAAATGCATTTCATTTAGGGGAAATCATGTTCATGCATTGTTGGGCTGTGTATTTTGAATCGATTTTAGCTGGTGTTGACGCCTTTGATCAACCTGGTGTTGAAGTTTACAAACGCTTGATTGGGCCAAAACTTCAAGCTATGAAAAAACAATAATTGCTATCATACATTGTATGATTTGTAAAGGACACTAATAGTCACGGGGGTGACTATTAGTGTCCTTTTTTTATGTATATTTGTGTTGCATACTGATACTAGATAGATAATTTAATTCTACTATGTGAAAGGAGTCCTGATGAATGAACATACAGGAACGTTTACGAGAAAAACTATATCCTTATGTGACTCAATGTAAACGATACAAGAAGAGTCTAGGTGTATTGTTTGTATTAGGTGGAATAGCAATTGGTTGGGGCATATTCCATACATCCGAGGCTGATTATGTCCAGATGGAGCCTGATTCAACGGCAAGGTCGAAATCAGAAGATACATCTCATGAAACAACATTGTTATATAGTACGAGTAATAACTTGCGAGCTCTTCCTTGGCGTGAGGTATTAGGCGAATCATTAGACAAAAGCAATGCAGCACCAATACATATGATGGATGAAGAACATAGGGGTGAGGGTCAGCAGAACTTAGATAATAAAGATGATTCATCAAAGGTAAAACAAGGTAAACGGAGACATAGTAAGAAGACAGTAGACCAAGATAGCAGTTCTAGTGCAGGAACAGTTACAACAAAACAGAATAAGCAGAAAACAATTCATGTTAATGGCGTAATACATGGCCCTCAATGGGCTGTAATTTTAAGCAGTGGCACAGAATCTACTGTTGTTATGGAAGGTGATTCTTGGCATGGTGTAAAGGTAATTAATGTAAATGAAAATGGTGTAACCCTTGATGAAGGAGGCAATGTACGATGTGTATCTATTGGCGAATCATGATTATAGTTTTACTCTTAGGTGTAATAGAAAATCCTTGTGTATGGGCGAAAGAATCAATACATGTACAACAATCTGAGTCAGGTCAAAATACATATAGTATGACGGTTAGCAAGGCGCCTTTGTCTGATGTGGTAGAGGCCATCAGTCGTAGTTATAAAATGGATATACTTGGTATTAACACATTGAACGGAACTGTGACAGGAACGATACACGGTAAGTCACCATTAGACATGCTACATCATTTAGGGGATATGTATCATTTTGATATACAGGATGCTCAGGGCGTGGTAACCGTTACAGGGCATTCTAGTGCTAAGGAACATCGTCATGTAGTGGTAGTAGAACCAAAGATGGCATCATCGACATCGATTGAATCTGTCATAAAAACAGTAGTACCTAATGGAAAGTTTGCTGTGCATAAGGAAACGAATCAGATTGTATTAAATGTAACAGGAGACGAGGAAAAAGGGATAAACTCTATCATTCAATCTGTAGATAGAGATATGAAACAAGTACGCTTGGAAGCTACCATTATGGCTATGGAGCATTCCTATGCGAAGGAGACGGGATTTAGATGGTCCTGGCTGAGTTTAACCGGCCATGGTGAGGATAAAACAAATTCTTATGGTGCTATTTCTTTTGGAAAAGCTCCAGATGGGGAAGCCTATAAATTTTTTGTTAAACCTGAGCTTAGCCTTTTAGAAACATCGGGAAAGGCAGTTGTTATTGCAACCCCTTCCATTATGGCCTTAAATGGTGAAGCCGCACATATTTTGATAGGTGAACGAATTCCTGTTATGGAAGAGTCAATTTCTAATGGTGAAAGAAAAAGATCCATTCATTACGAAGAGGTCGGTATTAAACTTGACTATACACCGGTAGTGACGAAAAATGGTATCATTGATACGTCTATACGAGCAGAGGTGAGTTCACCCATTATGGTATCTGAGATGAAATCTTATAAAATAACTACTCGACAAGCACAGACTAGAGTACGTCTACAACCGGGAGAAGTATTGGTCATAGGTGGTTTAATGGATAATCGGGATCAAAAACAGATTGAGAAAATCCCAATACTCGGTGATATCCCTTTATTAGGTAAATTATTTAGGCATAGCCGGAAGACAAAGGATAGCGTGGAAATGGTCATTTTGGTGAAAGCGACTGTGGTATAATAATAGTTATGAAATGATAAAGGAGGTATTGAATGGAACGCATTCGAATGATCGGCCTAGGAAAATCATTTGGGGTGCGCCAAGTGTTTTCCAATGTGTCCTTTGAAATAAAAGAAGGCGATAGAATTGCCTTGGTTGGCCCTAATGGGGCTGGTAAATCAACACTGCTGAAATGTATCCTCGGTATTGAGGAATTAGATGAAGGCCAAGTTGTAATGTCTCCTGTGGCAAGTATTGGCTACTTGCAACAAGATGTTAATTTAGGTGATGCTAGTTTAGCTGAAGAAATAGAAACAGCTTGGGAAGATGTTCATGCATTAGAAAATAAATTACAAGAGTTAACCACATATTTAGAGACTCACGAGGCTAGTGAAAGCGACTTACAACGCTTAGACTATTTACAAAATCGATTGGAATGGTTAGGTGGTTATGACTATGAACAAAAAACGAAACGCATAGTCTATGGTCTTGGTTTTACAGATGAAGATCTATATAAACCGGCTAATGCATTTTCTGGCGGACAAAAAACGCGTATTAATTTGGCAAAGGCCTTAGTACGTAGTCCGGATTTTTTATTCCTCGACGAACCGACAAATCATTTGGATATGGAAATGTTGGAGTGGTTAGAAGGTTATCTATCATCCTATCGAGGTGGCATTCTGATCGTCAGCCATGACCGGTATTTCATGGACCGCATCGTTACTGGTGTGGTAGAACTAGATCATCACAAGGCCACAACATATCGCGGTAATTATAGTCGCTATGTAGCACAACGAGAAGAACGTTTAAAAGCAGATACGATTGCTTATGAAAAGCAACAAGAATATATTAAGAAAACAGAAGAGTATATTGATAAGTATCGTGCTGGTATTAAGTCTAAGATGGCAAGAGGTCGCCAATCTCAACTAAATCGATTAGAACGACTAGAGGCTCCTGAAACTTCACACTTGTTAGATTTTAAATTTCCACCGGCTGCTATGAGTGCTGATAAGGTACTTGTACTAGATCATGTATCTATTGGCTACAAAACAGATGATCCAATCATTGATGATGTATCTGTAGTTGTTAGGCGTGGTGAATCTGTTGCTTTAATCGGTCCTAATGGGGCGGGTAAATCTACGATGGTAAAAGCTATTGTAGGGGAGTTATTCCCTACAGAAGGTCATATCGATATTGGTAATCGTGTCCAAGTGGGGTATTTCTCACAAGAACATGAAGAATTACACGATCGATGGCAAGTGGTAGATGAGATTATCAATAATTATAATTTTACCGAAGAAAAAGCTCGTAATGTACTAGGCTCATTCTTATTTAAAGGTGATGATGTATTTAAACTGGTAGGTGATTTATCAGGTGGTGAACGGGCGCGTTTAGCTCTGTTAAAATTATTCTTACAAGGTGATAATTTCCTCATTCTCGATGAGCCTACTAACCATTTAGACGTACCTACCCGTGAAATTGTCGAACGGGCATTACAACAATTCGGTGGCACTTGTTTTATTATTTCCCATGACCGGTATTTCTTAGATCAAGTATCTACAAGAACATTGGTATTAGAGAATAAAGGTTTTACTGAATACTTAGGTAATTATTCTTACTATAAAGAGAAATTAAAAGAGCAACAGGATATAGCTGCTCTTACAGAAGTAGTAGAAGAAGTAGCTAAGGAAGATGTTAAATCTGAAGCTAAAACCATTTCTCCATCTCCATTTGATGAACCTAAGAAAAAAACAAATACATACATGGTTGAAAAGCAATTAGCTGAAGTGGAAGAAGAAATTGCTAGATTAGAGGCGACCATGAAAATGTATGAAGTACAATTAGCAAATCCTGTAGTCCAACAAGATTTAGCGGAAATGGAAAACATATCTAAGCAGCTTTCAGATACGGAAAGCAACTTACAAAAGTTGTATGAGAAATGGGAACATTTTTCAGAATTATTAGCATAATAAATAAAAATTATAAGGTGTATATCTGAATTCTATAGAAGATATACATGATTTAATTGACAAACATAAAAAATATTTCATAATATAGAAGTATATATAATTTATACTATTATATTTGCTGTTATTATAATTAAAGGAAGGGTGTAACATGAATAAATCCATGTTAAAAAAAGCAGCCATTTTTGGCCTTGCTGGTGTAATGGCGGTTGCTGCTGGTTGTGGTAGTAATAAAGATGCAGGTAATGCAAATAATAATGAAGCAAAAATTGCATTGTTAACAACGACTACAGGCGGTGCTGCTGCGTATGGTGAATCCATCAAAGCTGGTGCAGAGTTGGCCGTTAGCGAAATCAATGCAGACGCTAACAATGTAAAAATTAATTTGCTCGTTGAAGACACTAAAGGTGACAAAAACGAAGCGATTAATGCGATGAACAAAGTAATTTCTAAAGATAAAGTTGTAGGCGTTATCGGCCCTATGTTATCTGGTGAAATGATGGCTGCTGGCCCTGTAGCAAATAAAAGTAAAGTCGTAGCTCTTGGCACATCTACAACAGCTGAAGGTATTACAGATATCGGCGATTATATTTTCCGTAATGCTGTACCAGAATCCTTGGCAGTAGATACTGCAATTAAAGAAGCACATAAAACTTTGAACTTTAAAACTGCAGCTATTATGTACTCCAACAACAATGACCAAATGGTATCTGTAAATAATACAGCTCGTAAAGCATTGGAAGCTGAAGGTGTACAAATCGTTGATACTGAAACATTTGCAGACAAAGATACAGACTTCTCTGCACAATTAACTAAGATTCAACAAGCTAATCCTGATGTAATCGTTGTTGCTTCTCTATACCAAGAAGGCGCATTGATTATGAAAAAAATGCGTGAAATGGGTATGAAACAACCTGTAATTGGTTCCAATGGCTTCAACAGTCCTGAATTTATTAAAATCGCAGGTGCTGCAGCTGATGGCGTTATCGTAGGTACACCTTGGTTCCCTAACAAAG
>ERZ772957.821-NODE-821-length-22408-cov-5.162350_pt1 | contig 22408 bp, 17 predicted proteins | sample MGYA00580682_ERZ772957 | MGnify/ENA primary metagenome ERZ772957 (study PRJEB29015, sample SAMEA2737921) | human oral metagenome | biome: human oral; feature: human-associated habitat; material: dental | place: China | collected 2025 ...
AAGTACGAGTACAGTAGGCTTGCCGACACGTCTGCGAGCCTCGCGATGTCCTGCAACTTCGCGCTACGGAAGTCCTTCTCGTAGAACACCTGGACGGCGGCGTCAAGTATGCGTTCGCGCACCTCTTCCTTGAGAACCTGCATGATTTTCTCCTCAAATCCTCTCAATGCTGAATATTAATTCAGTATTGTTCATTCTAGGCGACGCCGAACGAATGTCAAAGAGTGGGGAGACGATAAAGCCCGCATCAGCATGCCTGCTGAAACTGAAAGCTCCCATAGGACCTATTCCATTTTCCGTTGACCTGCGCCCCTGATGCATGTTGCAAAAAAGGAAAACCGCGATAGCCAAGGAGGCGACATGGCGATGAAAAGGGCAGAATGCGACAGACCGCATATACCTCAGAAAGACTTCTACACAGTGCAGGACATGGCGCCAGCTTCCATCACAAAGTCCTCAGCCTGCCGCATCTTCACTCCAAGCGGTCTGCCGTCCTCCCGAGAACCGGGAGGCGCTTCGCCATGACTGAGAAAAAGCGGTCGGAAATCAAGGTCCCGAACATCAAGGTCGAAGGCGAGGACGAGGGCAGTACCCCGTTCGTGATGAGGCTCGTGTGGCAGCCCGTCCTGCCACAGGACGTCTATTCCGCGGCGGAGGTTGCGAGGTTCCTGGGGTCAAGCCGATCAAGATCTACCACTGCGCGAAAGACGCGGTGAACCTCCCTCCCCTGAGGAAGTGGTGCAACGGCTCACGAGGGTCTTTCGTTATCCAAAAGGAGCTCATCGACTGCATGTGCAATATGATGACGCCTATTAATCTGGTTCAGCAATATAACGCTAAAATGAGAAAAACAGTTAAATCTACTTATCACCGTACGGAATTCGGAAGTAATCCAGCGTGGCTTTGAATCTATCTTGAGCTTTAAGGCACGTATCAAGAAGAGAGCCATTCTCCTTATCCCACTTAGAGAGCCCTCGATAATAAAAAGACTTCATTTCGTCAGTAATTACGAACGGGACAACGTCATGAGCAAGGCATTCTTTAAGCATGATTAACCTACCGACACGTCCATTGCCATCCTGAAATGGGTGAATGTGCTCAAAGCGAACGTGATAATCAACAATGTCTTCAAAAGAATGAGAGCTGTTTGAGTTATAAGCCTTTAACAGCGATTTCATCTCTTTAGCAACATTTTCTGGAAGAGTGGTTTCTCGCCCACCGACCTCATTTGGTAGGCGTTTGTAATCTCCAACAGCAAACCAGTCCTTTGCAGAATCTGTAGTTCCCGTTTTAAGAATACGGTGAAGTTCTTTGATGATGACCTCTGTAAGAGGGTCTTTTGCATGGTCAATCACGTAATCGATAGCGCGAAAGTGGTTCTGAGTTTCTACAATGTCATCAATGCGAACAGGATTTCCTTCAACGCCGATAGTCGCCGTTTCAAAAATCATGCGTGTCTGATCAAGGGAGAGTTTGCTTCCTTCAATATGATTAGAGTTGTAGGTAAGCTCTACCTGGAGTTTATGGTAAATGCCACCCTTTATTTTTGAAGTCTTTTCTTCAATCAAACGCGAAAGCAGCGGACTTGTTGACAATGTTTTAGCGTTTTTTCGAGAAGGTTTTACTGCATCAGCTGGAATGTTCCAAGTTTTTCCCACGAGAAAAGCGCCTGGTACGCGACCATTAGCACAATAATTGCGCACACTTCTCTCGGATATATCCCAGAGTTCAGCAATCTGAGTTGCAGAAAGAAATCCCATCGAGCTTCACCTCCTTATCGGCAAAAACTGGTGAGATTATTGTAGCAAAAGAGGCTGTTTTTTGCCGATGACGGTAAGAAATGTAAGAACTTGTATGGGCTTTGAACTATATAATTGGTTCTCAAAAACCACCAAAGTAATTATTTATTTCTTGTTATATCCGTGCTTGCGGGCATCATATGCCTCGATGATTTCTTGTTCAAGCTCATTAAGATCTTTATATCCACTATCAACAAGACTTAAAGTTGATATAACAAATTTATCGCCCATCTTCCAGTCAGCGTAGACGTCTCCGTTACCTTGACCAGTAAAATACTGTCTTACTCGCTCTAAAACATGAATACTATGTCCCACGAAAAACTTATCTTTAGTCAAATTGTGTAAAACAAACACTCCAGTAAAGTCGCCCTTATCTCCTTTACCTGTAACCCACATTCGCTTACTAAGAAATTCCTTAGGAGTTATATCTGAACTCTTCGACTTAAGAGTTTCCATACGTTTATGATTCCGAACCTTTGCGCGGTGTGCGAAGAAGAATTCAGCAATCATCCAGATAACAGTGACTACAACCATTGGAATGATAAGACCGTTCCATAAGAGCTCGTCCTCACCAGGTCTGTATACTTCCATAGAGTGCGTAACTCTTATTGAAAGTTTCATGTAATCCTCTGTATACCTAAAGAAAATTACCGCCATAAATATTGCCCATACACAGAAAAGAACTTGTGATTCTTTTCTCCATTTCGACATACTTTTAGCAGCTTGTGTAAATGCATACCTATTTATAAATAGACGTGACACAACAATCTCCTATGCAACTGCATATTCTTTTTACTTAGTAATTATATAATTCTGAATTACAAAAAAATCTAAAAATACACAGGTAAGCTACTGCAAAACTAAAGTTTCAATTGATCCTGAAATACTTTGATTAACTATTTAACGATGAAAAAACACTGTCTACTGAATTGAATAATATTTTATGGTTGGGCAAATATTGTTTTTTAATTGTATAAAGTCTTAAGGACTTACCCTTATTCCCACTTAATGGTCAATACTCAAGTATTTATGAATCAAACACATATTTTTACTACGAATGTACTTACTCTTAACAGCGCAAAATCGTCAAAAACTAGAGTTCACCTGAAACTTAGCAATGAGTTCCACTTTAGCACGCAAAAGCACTGAAACAGTAATAGTCCATTGATGAGTTAGTTCCTAACCTGTAAAAACATGAAATGTTTGCATGTAATTGAGTTTACGTTAGGATTAACGCATCCGACCCACCGAGTTTTACTGGGCAGTAAACCCTCTAAACTAGAAAAACGCTTCTAATCAACAAGCAACTGAGTTCTCATCGAATCGTTCCTAGATAAAGTGTGGACAGAGATGAATGGACCGTCTGTTAATCCTCTTTACGATTAAATCATCGCTAAACGGGAAAATTCTTTAAAACTAAAATTTAACTGGTCTTGGGAGTATTTAATACACGAAATGCATCTTTTTTATGAGAACGTCAAATAATTATATGACTTCAACTTCCACTCATTTGTAACACTTTCTGTTCTATATGCTTCATATTCCGTATTTTTTAAAGAGGAATGGCTCATTATTCCAGACGTTTCAGCATCTATTGAAAAGAATAAAGCGATGAATCGGAGAGAGAGCAATCGCTGGCTACTTATGTATGCTTGCAGTTCTCGGATCTTCCAAGTGATCCACCCATCAATGGAAATCTAATGGTTTCCGCTAGTATCTAGTGACAAATTGCGGATTCTCTGACAATGAATTGTCTGGTTCCAAACACCAACTATTTGTTTTGTCCGTGACATCTCTTGTATTTCATTCCGCTACCACAAGGACAGAGTTGATTCCTCCTGATTTTTCCATACTGTTCTATGTACTTGGCAACTCTAAAATCACCCATTTTCCTGCCTCGGTTTTTTAATTCAACAATCCGATTTGAAGGAATCTGATTAGCACTGATAACTTGCATATCAACCGTTTGGAGAGTGTGGCTTATATCGAATTGAAACGACAACAGAATACGTTCGTTTTCGTTGTTCGCAAGAAGGGTGGCAGCAACATAGTCGAACATTTGTTGATCAGACTTGGCATCAGACAATTCATCTTGAAATACAAAGTAAGTCATACGAATTGAATTCCCGGTGCCTGAAAACGAGAAGGCGAGCTGCCTGTTGGTGATGGCTTGTCGTTCCAGAGTCATTTCGATACCGTCAGCTAACTGTTCACGAGTATCACCGGAGAAATCAAGTAAGTATAAGGAAATCTGAACAGCTTTAGGATTACCAGAACTGTATAGCACGTCAATTATTTCGCGAAAGCGTTCAGGCATACTTTGCCGGGGTTTCTCAAGTTGGGGTAAAGGAGTACCAACTCTCTCGAAATATTTGTCCAATTCTTCTCTGTACCCTGACATGTAAAGTATCCCCTTTTCGGGGATACTATCAACTTCAAGGGAATAGCAGTTATGAGCAATGTACATGCCCAGGTGGTCGAATTCGTCTGTTAGAGCAAGCCTCTCATTGAGGGCTGCGATTTCTCTCTGCTTAAGAAAGTGGAGGAATTCTAACGAATTGTCGAAATATTCTCTGTAAGTCATTAGGTCATCAATCGCAATACAAGACACACCTTCTTCAAGGTTCAAAAAAGCAAGCTTTTCAGCGCGTGACGCATAAGTATTAATGTTGTCTACCGTTATCGAGAGACAAAAAATATTCTTTATGTCCGAAATATCAAGGGTTTCTTTCGGCTGCATGTATTCGTTGTAAAGGACTAGATCAGCATTAGAACTGCGAATATAATCTCTCATATGAGCACATTGACTATTTGATTTTTCTATAAGTTCTTTATAGCAGTTGATATGTGAGTCAAAATTAGACATTGGCGGAACATCAGTAAAGCGGCCTGCTTTAACTTCAATCACCAAAAGTGCATCTCTATACTTAATCAAAAGGTCGTTTTCTCTTCGATGCTTTTTACTTCCATAACAGTTATCCATATATGTGACACACCCTGGGAGCATGTCTTTAAAAATCGATTCGACCATTCTTTCACTAGCTTCTTTTTGTTCTTGTTGCCATCGCTCCGAATAGTTGGAATCTATACGCAGAATTGATTTCTGAATTGCTCTATAGAAATTGTCGGTAAGCGAATAATAGTCGAAACAATAACTTTCTCCATTTATCAGGATGAAGGGTCTGTCTACAATTGGAAGAGTAACTATCGGCCAATACTGCATTTCTCCTTCTTCGAAGAAACGGGCTTCACCAGGAGTAAACGATAGGGCATCTATGAAAGTCTTTGGCCAGCCAGTAATCTTTTTTACATTGAAGTGGTGCTTAGAAAACGCCTCAAGAGATGCTTCTTTAGCCGCTTTCAAATCCTCCTCTGGAATACTCAAAATATCAAAATCGTCAGCCAATTCTGATTTTTCGAAGAGTCTCATTAGAACTTCCATGCCTTCAAGTCGACCGTTAGATAGTGCCTTTTCAAGCTTTTCGTATCCAGCGACCACTTCATTTGCTGTCATATCGAACAGCTCCTGAAACTCATCGTTGTGAGCGAGCAGGAGCGGCCGGAGATAATCAATCTGAAGGAAGCGATATCTGTTCCCTCTAACCATGTGCATTAATTGAGCTTCGGAGGTCAGTCGGCTTATTTCACTGCCGTCTCCGAGTGCCAACTCTCGATAAAACAGGTACTGAATTGACTTATTAAACAGAATCTTTTGATCCTGAAGATATCTATAAGCTAACTGTTCGATATCTTCATCAGAAACATGGGAGCATACTGTATTATCCGTTGCAGCAATAAGACTTTGCAAATATTCGACGGGGCGTAATGGCAAATCGCCTTGCTTATAAAAAAGAATATTACCTTCAAGAACAGGGTTGCTAAAATTCGAAATATCAGTAACGGCCGTAAGCAATATTTCTTGCCGATCAATTTGAATGTAACTTTGAATAGATTTGATGCATTCGTTTATCTCTTTAACTAATTGCTTCATTTTTGCTGGTGCTGAATTCTTTAATTCATTACTAATCATAGTTACCTCTTAAAATGGTCTATTCGGTTTTGACGAGTGCATTCGTTGCCAATATACCACCTATCAATCTATACACTCGCAAAGCAAATCGACTTGCCATTGCCAATCTTCTGCTAGTTGTCGTAGGCATTAACTGTGGATATCAATTGACTCCGAAAGAAGAGTTTTTGCAGCATTGCAACAATCCTGAAGAGAAATTCCTTTTGCGTACGGATTCTTCCTCACGTACGTCGTCCACTGTGCTTGCATAGCAGCATCGCCAGCAACATCGTCGAGCACCTCGGTCCAACGTGCGATAACGGCTTGACTATTTCTTTTCTCACAAGTCGATGCCAAGGCATTTCTCAATGTTTCCATATTGATGTCATTTCTTTTAACACCCAACAGAACATGAATGTCATAGAAATCTCGGAGACGGGTATTGGTAACTCCGCGAGATACCACAGTCTCAAGTTTTTCCGCAAGTACTGTCTCGATTGGGTATGCCATAAGGCTGATCTTTCCCTCGCCGAAAAGTAGCGGGTAGCTGTACTCCACTGCATCCGGCGTGATTCTGTCGCCGGTGGTGACATCTACTGTCAGCGGGACCAACATGGGGGCATAGCTCCCCTTGAGGTGTACGCGAATGCCTGGATAGTCATCGGTCTCGCGAATGTCCTCAATTCTGTCAAACTCAAACTTCCAATCGTCATCTACCTGTACTGCCGTGATGTCGCGAAAGACCTTCTCTACAGAATCATGAGTAAGAGCGAACCCTCTGACCGTCGTGTCCAGGTCCATGGTGGTCCTAGAGCTGACGCCAACGAGGGACGAAATGAGCACGCCGCCCTTGATGACGACGTTGTCCCTCCATGTCGATCTTGAGAGGCGCTCAAGCAACCTCTCGAGAAGGTAGCTCTGCATGAGCGCCTGTGTGGGGATACCCGCCTCCTTGGCCATGTTATTCACATGCGCCTTGAGCTGCATTGCGTTCTTCATCCTCACAGCAGCACCTCCAGGTAATTTCGGATTTTCTTCTCAACGCCAAGTCTACGTGCGTACTCAACTAGTTTCTCTACATCTCTCTTTGGACTTTTAACATAGGTCCGCATCGCCGGAATGACAATCTGCGAGTCTACTGTGCCCTGACCCCTGACCATGTCGCAAAGTGTTCTCTCTAGATCGTACGCCCTAACGATATTGCTGTGCTGAGTAGTAAGCTCTACCAGTCCAAGCTCAAGCACCTCATCGGCACAGGTACGGCAGATTATCCCTGCCTTTCTGACGGGTGTAGCATTGTAGTCTCTGGGGAACGTCATGGTGAGGGAAAAGGGTGCGCGATCAGTCATACCGTGCAGAAACAGCGCCGTGTCATCGGAGAATACGCCGCGCGAGAACCGGTGCTGGGCGGTGAGGTATGGGTCCTCCCATGTCTCCGGAAGAGCGTAGAGACCCCGCCCGACCTGAACCAGCTCACCTCTATCGACAGCCTCAGCAAGCTTTCTCCTGGGAATGCCAGAGTCAGTGACCTGCGATGCTGACACGTAGCCATTCTGGCCTTTCGCAATCTCGATTAAGGTCATGGCAGCCCTCTTTCCAAATTGTATATTTATGCTGAATATTATTTCATATTAAGCATAAATGTACAACTCTGCATGATTGAACAATGGACTTGTATGAAAGGGCTTTAATGGGGGGGGGTCGCGGCTTACCTCAAAAAGCAACATTTGTGCTGTTACATTTAGAGCCTACAAGGGTTATTTGAATTTTGCTTTTCCATTGATACTCCCATCTCACGATGCCTACTAAAAGACCTCGTTTTTATAGAAACACCAGTCTAGGTAATGACATAAAAAATACTGTCCACTGAAATGGACAGTATTTGAGGTTGTATATTTGCAGTCCCTAGCACACAAGATTGCCATACTCGCGCAACATAGCTTCACGGTTAATAATCCATTGCTTGCCATACTTGCGAGCACCCACTCCTGGAACTATTTTGCCGTATGCAACAGCCTTACGCAGAGTTGACTCGCTTAGGCCCCAGAGTTCGCTAGCATCTGAAAACGATATAAGCCCATCAAAGGGCGTTGCAACCTCGGTTCCATTCTCCCACAACTCGTCGCAAGAGAGATCAAGGTCATCGTCCCAGATAATACCGTAGCCACCTTGATCAACCTCTACGTCTCTGAACAGTGATTCATCTTTCAGAATCTTAAAAGCTGAAAAACGCCTCATGAGCGGAGCTACATCGTAGATTTTTGTAGTGCCGTTAGTAAACTGAACGCTCAACTTTAAGTCAGTCAGAGCAGAGACTTCTTTGACCTTATAAAAATTCATAGTCTGCCTCCTTTAGACGAGCGGATCGATTTTCTTAAATTCTTGCGGCTTCCCCATCTCTTTTAACTATTATTTAAGATATCACGATAACGTGATATTACTGAGCAACTTTTATTAACCAAACTCATCACATTTAAACTGCCTTCATTTCTGATTTTCCAGTTAATGGAGGCAGTTCTTTATTTCTATTAATCAAAAACAGCAAAATAACGTCAAAGCGAGAAAAGAGCACTTAAACCTATTTTTGAAAATTAAGATTTGTATCGAATAGTTCGTTAATCGCATTTTTTATGCTGAAATCAGAAATACCTATACGTTTTAACTGCATGGCATAAATAAGATACCTAAGGAATATCAAATCAAGAATGGACTCTCCAACAAATTCTTTATCAATATTTCCATGCGCAAAATCATTTCTTTGATTAGCCAACCGATTTCCGATAGTTTTGTAATCAAACTTTTTATTATTAAGGTCGTAGAGACGTCTACCGAACTGTTCGACTATCGAATTGAGATCAGTTCCAGCGAGTATTATCTTTGTCTCCAGGTTCATAAGCCCAATTGTTTTGCGACATTTTTTAAGAATCTTTTTTACCTTGCCGGTCGTATTACTTATCAGTTTATTCATTTCCTCCAATGCTTTTTCTTCAGTTTTCGTTGTCTTATATTCTTTTACAACGCCATCTGGATATAACTTTTCAAACTCCCATTCAAATGCAGCAGACGTAAGAACAAATACAGCAGCATCAAGAGATTCCTCGACTTCAAAAGATTTAGGTAAATGATTTAGATACAGACTGTCTTCAGAAATCAAAGATAAAAGCATCTCTTCTTTTGATTCAAGCCTGTCAAGACTAATATATCGGCTTTTTTCAAGAGACACGTCAATTTCTAAAGGTTTTGTATTTATTAAATGAAAAATGGCAGCATCTTGATAATGATTATTATCGTATTTGACCTGTAGAGTACTCTCTTTAAAATAACAGTTCTTTCTAAACGTTAAAAATTGAACAAACTTTTTTGCCAATTGATAAAGCTCAAATAAATACCAATAATCATTAGTTTCTTGGAATTCAAAAATGATACTTGAATTAAAAAGTATTGGAGGAGTGCCAATATTCAAACTACTTTTCCATCCGATAGAAAAATAGACAGTAACTACTTTTTCTTTAAAATTAAATTGTTTTTTCTCTGTCGTTGTTTTATCAAATCCACATGTCTTAATTGCAAGAGCACCACTCTTTTTTAAATCGTCCAAATTGAACTCTTGAGAGAAAGCGCGATTAATTGGATGAATATAATTAAGTTCTGCATTAGTTAGAGACATCCTGCTATATTTACTATTTGACGTTCGACATTCAATCACTCCAGCAACATCAATATACAAAGTTGTGTTACGACAGTTAATAAATGAGCCAACTCTGGTTAGAAACACTATTGAACAGCCTGATTCAGCACATTGGCCTTGCAAAAATGGTACATCAATTACTAACGGATTGCCTAATATATATACTCCAGGCTTAATTTCGGCGTGAATCCAGTGCCATTTAATCTCGTTTCTCTTTTCTTTTGGTGGTATTAACGAGAGCCGTGCCCCATCAAAAATAAAAAAGAATTCAATTCCTTTGTATTCAAGCGTTCCAGTATAATTATTCTCCAAAATTACTCCTCATAACATTTCTCAATGTTTTGAAATATCTTACTAACGTCAAATATTAAATAGGTGGAATCTAAACTCAAAGTCACAAAATTTTTTTAAATCAAAATCAGCCTAACGCGTCAAAAGCAGTTAAGCATACAAATCATGTCAAAACCTGTAGAAGCCCAATGAATATTCGTAGTAAATCTCTACAAGAACCGTTCTTCCATTATCAGTAACTACTAAACCTACTGAATAGCCAACAGGTGCCGAGGAATAAGAGTTAATAACGAACTCTAAAATCAATTTATCTAGCGCAAGCGACCAATCACATCGATGATGACGCACATCAAAAGACTCTGCTAAACAAATAAAAACATTACTTAGGTTTAATTTTTGATATCATTTTTGCTAGTTTATCCGCATCCTTCAAAAAAACCATTCCTGCAGCTGCCATCACGCCACCTGCACCAATTACAATTTCTTTCATCTTATCTTTCCTGTCGTCCTGTTTTGCCCTACAGAGCGCGCAATAAACAGTTTCAGGATCATCAAGAACTTGATAGCAATTCTTAGTCTTACAGATAGCAACAAGCTTCGACCCACATTCAGGACAAAAATTAATATTGGATTTGAAAGTCTTCTTCTTTTTATTCATTGAGCACGAAGCATTTGTGCAACCTTTAACAAACTTCATGATTTTCATCCTCTTCAATTACAGGTTCAAGATAAAACGCCGATTCAGGCCCAAGAAGAACTTTAGTTGAATCTTCAACATCAAGAATAAGTTTTGCACGCGATTTCCAAATGCCCTTCTCTGTACCATCATCTAATACATCACACTCTGAAAGCAACCCAGCAGATTCACCAACCGTTTCTTCAATTAATTTAGAATAAGATTTTAATGAAGAAAGCATGGCACGACTCTCACCACAATCGAAATAGATAGCCGCTTTTGCAATAGAAGCCTGATGAATAATCGGAAAACAACGATTAATTATCATCATCTTTTCATTGATGAATTCCTCGCGCTGTTTCTTGTATTTATTATATTGCCCACTTTCCAAATATGAAATTGCACTTTTCATCTCAAGTGAAAGCTGGGCAACTGCATCGGAGAGAGCTCGTTGCGATTGTGCAACTAGAAGATTGTGTAATTGTTCATCCTCGATTTCTCTTGCTTCTAGATAGAGTGACATACCACTTTCGAAAAGTCCAATTCTGTCATTCTGCTGTCCTTGAAGCACCTCTTTAACTCTGCCATCAATAACCAAAATTTGATTCGCAAGATCTTCAAGTTGATTTTGCATAGCCTTCAACTGAAGAGATCTTGCAATATCTACAAAGTCAATATCTCCAGTAATATCTTCGCGTTTAATAGGAAGCTTCTTACCAAATTTGCCAGAATTATTAATTTGTGCATAAATATTGCCGAATCTATCACTAGTTAACTTAATACTGCCTTCATCAATTTTTTCCAAAAGTTCATCTGAGGCATCAACTACCAGGCGATAAGTTTTCGTTCCCAGCTTTTGAATCTGAGCCAATTCCCCTGCATTTTTTCCCAAGATTTTAACGACATCGTTTATAAAATTATCGGCAGTCACTAACTCTCGATTAAAACCATCAATAAGCAATGTAAACGGTTCGCTATTTTCAGAAATCTTATCTTCATCCAATTTCAACTTTTGAATTTTGTTATTCTCGTTCATGAAGCCCCTTTTGCTAATAAGAGCAACTATAGTAAAAACTATTATACTGTGAAAACTAGAAACGTTTTTTAATATTACAAAAAGCGAACGATGGAACTCTAAACGTACTGTTTTGACAATATAACTTATTACGTTTTTCAAATCAGGCATTATAATAATCTAGTGCGTTTATATTGCATTTTAATTGATGGGAACACGAATGCCTACAGTATGTATACAACTTATAGACTTCTATGGAGTCCGATCAAAAATTCGTTGTTACCTCATTAATAACAATCAAAACTCTTTCACTCTACAAATTCTTAACTCCATTCATAAAGTAGCTCTCTACAGTATGAGCTTCTCAGCTTTTTGCATATCTGAATGATTAAAAAGCTTACAAAGAAGAGGGCGTAAAAAAATATGAAGTCATTAAACAACATCGGTGTTGAACGTCTGGGAGATGCTCTAGGTAAATCCATTGATAACGATGCGAAGCTATCGATAATTAGCTCATATTTCACTATATTCGCCTATGGTGAACTTAAGAATGAGCTCTCAAAAATCAAGGAATTACGCTTCCTATTTAGTGAGCCCACCTTCATCAAGCGCATGATCGACTCGAAGGAGCCACGTGAATTTGAGGTCGCTCGCCGTGCGCGCGAAGTGGGTATCGGCGGTTCGGGACTTGAACTTACACTGCGAAACAACCTCAACCAGCGTGCGCTCGCACGCGAATGCGCTGAATGGATCCGCGAGAAGGGCGTCTTCAAGTCCGCCAAGATGTCCGGCGCCATCCAACCGGGTGGCACCTACGTGGTGGAGAACCCCTCCGGTGACGACCATGCTTTCATGGGTGCCGCCGCAAATTTCACACAGGAAGGACTTGGTTACGAGCGTCGCCCAGGAACCGTCACCTGCGTGAGCCATTTTGAGAATTCTACTGAGGCTGCCGGTCTCAAGTCGATGTTCGAGTCAGTGTGGAACAATCCTTCTATGGTCGAGGAGATAACCACACAGGTAGCCGCCCAAGTTGAGACACTATACCGCGAGAACCCACCCGAGTTCATCTACTTCCTAACCCTGTATCATCTGTTCCGCGACTTCATGGCGGACGACGAGGAAAACGGTATCCGCCCTGGCCTCAAATTTGAAGAGTCCGTAATTTGGAACAAGCTCTATGACTTCCAAAAAGATGCCGTCGTGGGCGCCATCCGCAAACTGGAGAAGTACAAGGGATGCATCATCGCCGACTCGGTGGGTTTAGGCAAAACCTACGAGGCTCTCGCCGTGATGAAGTACTACCAGGAGCGCAACGATCGCATTCTCGTACTGTGTCCAAAACGTCTGAGAGACAACTGGACTCTATGGACTCAAGACAATGACGATCGTAACCCGCTGGCGGATGATCGCTTCAGCTACACGGTACTAAACCACACTGATCTTTCGCGCTATCATGGCACAAGTGGCGAAGTGGACCTTGCGCACCTACGTTGGGGCCATTTTGACTTGCTTGTTATTGATGAAAGCCACAACTTCAGGAACAAAAGCACTGATGCGGACAAGACCGACCGTTATACACGTCTCATCGAAGAAGTCATCAAATCGGGACAGCGCACCAAGGTGCTCATGCTCTCGGCGACCCCAGTGAACAATCGACTGCTCGACCTGCGTAATCAGATTGAGCTCATCACTGAGGGAGACGATACGTACCTCGAGGAGACCGACGGCATCCCGTCAATTACTCATGTGACGCGCGTTGCTCAGCAAAGGTTCAACGAGTGGAGCAAGCTCTCCGACTCCGAGCGCACGACCGAAAGTTTCGTGAATGCGGTAAACGCCGACTATTTCAAGTTGCTTGATGTGCTAACCATTGCACGTAGTCGTAAACACATCACAAAGTACTATGGCGCAGCAAGCGGAACCTTCCCAGCACGCCGAAAGCCCTTGTCGTTCCAGACACCCATCGATCTGAAAGGTGAACTACCTCCCATCGCTGAGCTTAACGATATGATCGCTCAGCTCACTTTTGCCCAATACCAGCTGCTTTCCTATGTGTGCGCTAATCAGCGACGCAAATACGAAGACCGTTACGGTGATACATGGGGTAAGGATTTTGAAAGCCAAATCCACCGTACGGCGGCAGTGGCCAACCTGATGCGTGTAAATATCCTCAAGCGTATGGAGTCCTCGGTAAACAGCTTCCGTATTTCACTTCGTCGTATCCTCGAAAACTGTGTCGATCTACGCGCAAGGTTAAACACAAACGCATCAGAGATCTCCTACGATACTGAAGGTCTCGAAGACGGGTTTGACGATGACGATGCTGAAGAATTCGAAGCCGGTGGCAAGGTTCATGTCGACCTGCGCGACGTCGATACCCTTCGTCTGGGCCAAGATCTTGACTTCGATATCCAGATGCTCCGGGCTCTACTCGCTTACGCCGATGCAGTGACACCCGAGCGCGACGCTAAACTCATGAAGCTTTGTAACTTCATTGTGGAAAAAATAAACAACCCATATAACCCTAGTAACCGTAAAGTACTGGTGTTCAGCGCATTCGCTGATACAACTGATTACCTATTTGATCAGCTAGCACCCTGGCTGAAGCGTGAACTTGGCATCGAGTGCGCCGAGGTGGCGGGCAGCTCCAACCGGACCTACTCGCTTAAGCTCCCCAGGACCACCTTCGAGAACATCCTCGCGAGGTTCTCTCCCGTCTCCAAGGAGCTGCCGGAGAACCAACGGGAGCTCGGCGAGATCGACGTCGTCTTCGCGACGGACTGCATCTCCGAGGGCCAGAACCTGCAGGACTGCGACTGCCTGGTGAACTACGACATCCACTGGAACCCCGTGCGCATCATCCAGCGCTTCGGCCGTATCGACCGCCTGGGCTCAAAGAACGCGCAGATTCAGCTGGTCAACTTCTGGCCGGATATCGCGCTCGACGAGTACATCCAGCTGGAGGGCCGCGTGAAGGGCCGCATGACGCTGCTCGACGCGTCGGCCACAGGAGAGGAGAACGTGCTGGAGGCCAAGAGCAACGGCGAGATGAACGACCTCAAGTACCGCCGCCAGCAGCTCCAGCAGCTCAAAAACGAGGTGCTCGACCTCGAAGACATCTCAGGCGGCATCTCCATCACGGACTTCGCCTTCGACGACTTCCGCGTGGAGCTCCAGCGCTACGCCAAGGAGCATCCCGGCGCGCTGGAGAACTCACCGGCCGGCCTCCACGCCGTGACTCCCATCCCCGACGAGCTCCGCGGAGACGTGAAGCCGGGTGTGGTCTTCTGCCTAAAGCAAAACGACGAGGGCAACGACCCCAAGGACACGAACCCCGTCTTCCCGTACTACGTGGTGTACGTGTCCAGCGACGGCGAGGTCATGACGAAGCACACCCAGCCCAAGCTGTCGCTCGACATCATGCGAGCCGTCTGCTCGGGCCATCCCGAGCCCATCGCCGAGCTGTGCCGCGAGTTCAACCGCGAGACCCGCGACGGGACGAGGATGGACGACTACACCGACCTTCTCGACGACGTCGTGGCGGCCATCACCGGGACGCAACAGGACAAGGGCATCGAGAGTCTGTTCAGCCTGGGCGAGGTCGGCAGCGGCACCGTCATGGGCTTCAACGACTACTCTCTCGTGTGTTTCGCGGTGCTGCGATGAGCGACGTCGACTGGAACGGAATCCTGCGCCTGCCCGAAGCGGCGCTCGCGGGATGCCGCCGTATCCCCAAGACGGCACTCGTCAAGCAGGCCATGCTCACCAAGACCGAGCAGAAAAGGCTCGACAAGGTCGCGCGCCTCGAGCACTTCGCCACGGTCCAGAAGTCCACGACGCGCATCCCGCCGTACGAGGACGACGAGCGCAACGTGCAGAGCATCGCTTTCCTCCGTTGCGAGATGGCGGCCGGAACCATGGCTGTGGCGGAGGTGGCGGAGCTCGTGCACAAGTGCTTCCCGAACCCGACGGTGCTCCTGGTCGAGGCGGGCGGCTGCGCATGCTTGTCGGTCGCTCTCACGCGGAAGAGCCAGGTCGAGCAGGGTGCGACGGTCGTCTACCTGATCGAGTCGACAGGCGCGTTCGATCCTGACCGTCCGGAATATGCGGACTTCCTAGGCGCGCTGGCATTCGGGCAGCTCTCGCAGGGCGACCTCTGGGAGTACCTACTCGACCTGTCGCGCACTGTGAAACTATCGCGCGCAATCGGCGGCCTGGGGTTCTATCCCATATGCCCCGCTCAGGACCGGGAGAAGCTGATTGTCCTCGCATCGTGCTACGATGAGTTGGGAACCTCCGTCAAACGATTGAAGGAGCAGCGACTGTCGAAAGACATAACGCTCAACGAGTCTGCAAAGCTAAGGATGGAAATGAAGGAAGAGGAGCGACGCCTGAGGGCGGTCGCCGACGAAATAAAGGAGATCTGCAATGGCTGACATCGAGAAGGTGGACCTCGAATCGGAAAACCTGGTTGACGACCGCCTGAGCAAGCTCAAGGCGTTGATGCCCGAGGTGTTCACGGAGAGCGGAATCGACTTCGACAAACTGAGGCTGGAGCTTGGCGACGAGGTCGACGAGGGCCAGGAGCGCTATGCGTTCACGTGGCCTGGCAAGATGGATGCCATCCGTCAGTCGCAAATCCCGAGCACAGCGACGCTTCGCCCGTGTATGGAGAAGAGCCGGGGCCGAGATGGTGAGGACGGCTCCTTTGACTCGGACAACATCTACATCGAGGGCGACAACCTCGAGGTGCTGAAACTCCTGCAGCGTGGCTACCACGGCAAAGTCAACATCGTTTATATCGACCCCCCATACAACACCGGTCATGACTTTGTCTATAAAGACAAATTCGGTGATTCCGTTGACAACTATAAAGAGCAGGCCGGTCTTGTAGGCCAGTCAAATGCGGACACCAATGGGCGCTTCCACTCCGATTGGTGCTCAATGATGTACCCCAGGCTTCGATTGGCAAGGGAGTTGCTCGCAGACAACGGTGTCCTTTTTATGAGCATCGATGAGGCAGAAGTAAGCAATCTTAGGGAAATCGCTGATGAAGTGATGGGTCCTGGTAACTTCATCGCTCAGATCATTTGGTCTGGTGGCCGCAAGAACGACTCTAAGTACATCTCGGTTTCTCATGAATATGTAATCTGCTACGTCAAATCGATAGACTACTTCAAAGAGCACTCAATTAAATGGAGAAAGAAAAAGCAAAGCTTGGACGCCATTTACGCTAAGGCTGACGAGCTTAAGGCTGCATACGGCGCTGATTATGCAAGGATGACGGCAGAGCTGAGAGCTTGGTATAAGTCGCTTTCCGATGATGACCCCGCAAAGGCACATAAACACTATTCTTCAATTGATGAAAAAGGAGTTTATTTTACGGGTGACATTTCCTGGCCGGGCGGAGGCGGACCGAAGTACGAGGTGCTTCATCCTCTGACCCACAGGCCTGTTGCCATTCCTTCAAGCGGATGGCGCTTTGGAACTCCCGAGAGAATGCAGGAAATTATAGATCAGGATCTCGTCGAATTTGGGCCTGACGAGACTAAAGTGCCTTGCTACAAGCGTTACTTGAAGGACACAGAAACTGAGGCGCCCTATAGCGTTATCTATAAGGATGGTCGTGCGGCCTCAAAGCGGCTAGCCTCCCTTATGGGCGACAAAGTTTTCGATAACCCTAAGGACGAAGATGTAATTGCCGAGCTGTTGTCTTACGTTGACGCAAACGACTCCATGGTCATGGATTTCTTCTCTGGATCTGCGACTACCGCGCATTCCGTAATGATGAGAAATTCTCAGAACGGCGGTAAGCGCAAGTTCATTCTTGTTCAGCTGCCTGAGAACCTGGACAACCGTTTGAATTCCGCCTCGAAACAGAGTTCTAAGCAGGTCATCGAGAACGCAATCGCTCTATGTGATTCATTTGGAAAGGAACATTCCATTTGCACCATCGCCGAGGAGCGTATCCGCCGCGCAGGCGACAAAATCAAAACCGAGCTCGAGGAATCCAATCGTCAGCTCAAGCTTGGCGAAAAATCCAAGCAACTTCCCGACATCGGCTTCCGTGTATTCACGCTTGACGATTCCAGCATCGAACGCCCTGAACCCGGCCAGCTCGTGCTCGACGTAGTGAAGCCTGACCGCACTGAACTTGATATCGTTTTCGAAATGATGCTCAAATGGGGCCTCGAGCTCACGCTGCCCGTGGAGAAATCCGACGTTGCTGGCTATCCCATCTGGTCCGTTGCTTGCGATGAGCTTATCTGCTGCATGTCCCGAGGCCTTACCATCGAGGCTCTCGAGGCTATTGCCGACATGGAGCCCAGACGTGTTCTCATCCTTGATTCCATCCTCGACGATGCCCTCAAGCTCAACGCTGTGCAGATCTTCAAGCATGCTGGCGAACGAATGGGCTGTGAGATCGAACTGAGGACGGTCTAGCATGGCTACACTTGAGTTCAAGTTCTCATCCGACCAACAACACCAACTGGAGGCTATAGAGGCCACCTGTAACCTGTTCCGCGGGCAACAATTCGCCAGCAGTGTTTTCTCCGCCGATTCCGGCCGCAAGAGCCAGACGACAATCGGAGAGTTCACTATTGGCCACGGAAACGAGCTCCGTGTGGCACCTGGCCAGCTCCTCAACAACCTGCACGCTGTGCAGGAGGAGGACTGCCTCCCGGCGACAGACGTCCTCACCGACGGGCGTCTGCGTGACTTCACGGTGGAAATGGAGACAGGCACCGGCAAGACCTACGTGTACATCCGCTCCATCTATGAGCTGAACCGCCGCTACGGCATCACCAAGTTCGTCATCGTCGTGCCGAGTGTGGCTATCCGCGAAGGTGTCCTCAAGAGCTTCCAGACTACGCACAAGCACTTTGAGACACTCTACAACCGCACGCCACTCGACTACTTCGTGTACGACTCAAAGGACATGGGACCGGTGGGCAACTTCGCCACGTCAAGCTCCATCCAAGTCATGGTCATCAACATCGACGCGTTCAACAAGGGCCTTGAGAAAGACGGCACCGCGAAGGAAGGCAATCTCTTCCACCGACCCAGCGAGAAACTTATTAGTGGCTTCAGCCCACGAGAGCTCGTGAGTGCCTGCAAGCCCGTTGTTATCATCGACGAGCCACAGAGTGTGGATAACTCCAAGCAGGCCAAGGAAGCTATCAAGAGCCTGAATCCGCTGTTCGTGCTGCGCTACTCGGCCACGCACAAACAAACCTATAACATGATTTACCGCCTAACGCCCGTCGACGCCTTCGAGCGTCACCTAGTGAAGGGCATTTGCGTTGACTCAATCAAAGCCGAAGCGAACCTCAACGGTGCTTATGTGAGGCTCGAGTCCGTCAAATCCGACCCGTTCTCCGCCAAGGTATCCATCGACGTGCGTCAGGCTGACGGCACGCAAAAGCGTAAAACTGTCACCGTAAATACCGGCACTGACCTCTACCAGAAGAGCGGAGAGAACAGCGACTATGAGAGTGGTTGGGTCGTCAACAACATCAGCACCGCCGAGAGCGACGAGTTCATAGAGTTCCAGAACGGCGAGGTGCTCGAGCTCGGCGAGTCCCTGGGCGACGTCAACGAGGAAATCGTCAAACGCGCGCAGATCCGCCGCACTATCGAGGATCATCTGGCCCGCCAGTTCGAGCTGTGGCCGCGCGGCGTGAAAGTACTCTCGCTCTTCTTCATCGATCGCGTCGACCGCTACCGCGTCTACGAACCCGAGGTCCACGGAGGCCTGTACGCCCAGATGTTCGAGGAGGAGTACGCCGGGACCCTGAACTCGAAGGCGCCCAGGCGCATCGCCAAGGCGGCAGGAATCGGCAAGGGTACCTGGCTCGAGTGCTACGAGGCCGTCGGCGCACCCTTAGTGCATGATCCCCACGCAGTGCACCAGGGCTACTTCGCCAAGGACAAAAAGGGCAAGTTCAAGGACTCCAAGGGTACCGCCGGAACCGCCGACGACGCCGGGGCCTTCGAGCTCATCATGCAGAAGAAGGAGACGCTCATCTCCTTCCCGGATGGCAAGGACGCCGACAAAGACGTCTCGTTCGTCTTCAGCCACTCCGCGCTCAAGGAGGGTTGGGACAATCCCAACGTGTTCCAAATCTGCACGCTCGTCGAAACCAAGGACAACCTCACCAAACGCCAGAAAATTGGCCGCGGTTTACGCCTGTGCGTTAACCAGGGCGGCGAGCGCCTGTACGATCCCGAGGCGAACATACTCACCGTTATCGCAAACGAGAGCTATAACGACTTTGCCAATGACCTGCAGAAAGAGTTTGAGGCCGAGGACTTCAAGTTTGGTATCATCACCCCAGAGAGCTTCACGAAGGTCACGGTTAAGAATCCCGAGGGCGTCGAAGAGCGCCTGGGCTACGAGAAATCGAAACAAGTATACGACCACCTCATCGCGACCGGAATGCTCGACAGTAAGGGTTCGGTGACGCCTGAGCTGAAAGCGGCTGCCGAGGAGGGCAAGATCGAGCTTCCTGTCGAACTTGAAACGGCTAAGGAGCAGGTCGAGGCAATCATCATCCACAAGTCCCAGAGGATTCAGATTCGCGACAAGGCCAAGGAGGTCTCGGTCGAGCTGCAGAAGGACGTCACACTCGACCCTGCGTTCCAGGCCCTGTGGGACCGCATCCGCCAGCGCACGCGCTTCCAGGTAGAGATTGATTCTGACAAGCTCATTGAAGATGCCATAAAAGCAATTGATGGCATGCTAACTGTTCATCCACCTCAAGTAACAAGCGAACGTGCCTCGCTCGACATCAACAGCGGAGGAGTGGGTGCCAAGGGCACAGATTCTTCTGCAGTGTTCGTTACTGGCGAAGTGAAATATGACCTTCCTGACCCAATCACCGAGCTGCAGGATGCCGTTGGGCTTACACGCGGCACCATCAAGGCGATCCTAGAGGGTTGTGGCCGCCTCGAAGAGTTCGAAATCGATCCAGCGACCTTTCTTGCGCAAGTAGGCGAGAAAATTAACAGAGTGAAAAACAACCTTATTGCTCAAGGTATCAAATACATAAAACTACCTGAAAATGAATGGTATACCATGTACGATCTTGAACTTGATGACTTCACTGCCTATCTTGGACAAAACGCATGGGAACCAGACGTAGCGGGGAAAAGTCTTTACAACTATGTAGTTTACGATTCCGCAGGAGTCGAACGCTCCTTTGCTGAAGCACTCAATAAACAAGAAGAGGTGCTTGTATTCGCCAAGCTCCCATCAACTTTCAAAATTGATACCCCTCTTGGAAGTTATAATCCGGACTGGGCGTACGTTGAAGAAGTTAATTATGAGCACCGTGTATACTTCGTAACCGAGACAAAGGGCGGAAAGAACGGCGAACCCTCTTTACGTGATGCTGAAAGGATCAAAATTGATTGTGCAAAAAAGCATTTTGAAACACTAAATCTTGGAGATGACTTCCACTATAACGTGCGAACGACTTATCAGTGTGAGGTAGTAGATTAAAAGATTTCATTAACCTGTATGTCCCTCTTATTAGCCTTAACAATAAGAGGGACACTTGATTTAATGCGGTTTTTATTTAAACTGGATGACAGTATTGAAGTGAATATACGACCTGTTATCCTGAATGATGAAGATTCCGAATACACTACCACAGGTATATATTTCGGCAGTGAAGCTATTCTTAGAATCCGTAATATGCTTGAGCAGTGGCAGGAAATGAAAGAAAAATATGAGAATAACGAAATTACGAAAGAAGCCTTGCAGGATTGGAAAGCCAACTATCCTGAAAGTCTGAAGAAAGATTATGTTCCTTTTGAAGAAAGTAATGTCAAGTTCTATAGAAGCGGTATCGGAGCAAAAATTCCACCGGATATAAAATAAGCACAGAAAAAGCACATAGCTGAAAGATTTTAGAATCTTAAAGCCATGTGCTTTTAATAGAACTTATCCAAATAACTAGCAAGCAATATATAGAACCTTATTATTTTCGTATAGAAGTTTATTATCTAATCCAAATCATAATTATATTATCCTCACTACACGAAAAGTCATTAAAACGCATTATCTCTTTATCATTCTCAATATATGCGTACTTGAGAGTTTTCTCGTCGTCGCAATTAATTCTGTAATAATCAAAACCCTCCCTGCAAAATCCACAAGAAAGCCCCTTTGACAAGTTTACATTAATATCGATTGAATATTTATCGTCCCATCTAATCCAACTTTCTCCGTTTTTAGGGTAAAATATTCTTATTCTATCAACTCCATTATTATCTTCAAATAATTTAAAATAATTGCGGTATAGTTCCTCACGGTTACTTATTACCCTATTAAGTTCCTCAACATTATAGCTATCACAATCTAGTGATAGTTTATTTTTTTCAAGCCACTTATCAATCACTGCCGTCCCCAAAGAAATCGAAAAGTCTTTTTCCTTATCAAACTTGCATAATTCCATTGCTAAAGTCAATACAAACTTTCTATGAATATTATTGTAATTTTTATCGAATAAATGCTTTTTCAAATTCAAAATAGATAACCGACTAAATATGTATTTTCCGATTTCTTCGTCAATACCTTCTGTAGCCTTAATAGCTTCTTGGACAACATTATTCCATGAAATATCTTTATTACGCTCACCTATATAATTTTCAAGATTCGATTTAAAAATATCAGTAATGTGACCAACTGCACCATTAATGACTTGTGAAACAATACTCTTTATCATTATTTTTTCTTCTCCTTTATATAAGTTATTTTTAATTTTTATATTCAATAGCAGCATCTTCAAGCAGCTAATATAGTTCCTTAAACCGTGTCCACAAAAGCCTCCCACCAAAATGATGGAAGACTTCTAAGCAATTCACCTAAATTCAACAACTCCCTTTGGAACCTATTTTTTCTTGCTTTTAGTATCAAAAC
>ERZ772957.825-NODE-825-length-22317-cov-9.899200_pt1 | contig 22317 bp, 28 predicted proteins | sample MGYA00580682_ERZ772957 | MGnify/ENA primary metagenome ERZ772957 (study PRJEB29015, sample SAMEA2737921) | human oral metagenome | biome: human oral; feature: human-associated habitat; material: dental | place: China | collected 2025 ...
TATAAAAAAGTAGTTGATAATAAAGAAGAAATTAAAAACCTATTTAAAGAATCTTTAGTAGGTATCTATAAACAAGGGCAAGATATTGAAATTAATCTTGTTGCTAATCCTGATAAAGTTAGTAAAATTACAAGCTTTGTTGTTAATAAAGTTTCTGGTTTAGATACAAGCGTTAAACTAGGACCTTCTGCTGAAGACCAACGCATTATTGCTTTCAACGTTCCTGGAGAATTAAAAGCTGAGCAATTGGTAGTATCTAACATGACTTATTTAGATAAAAACGGGAATAAACAACAAACAGGTCCATTTGCATTAGACATAAATTACTCAGCTGCTAAAAAAAGTAACGACGCTATCCCTAAATATAGAGAGAAATTAGACGAAAAAATTCAAAATTGGATTGACCGTGGTAATAAGGTTAATGAATGGCTACTGACAAAAGAGAATACTTCAGACACAACTTCAGACTTCTCTCAAAGAGCTAAGATTACAGAAGCTGTAACAAAACTACAAGAATTGAAACGTTCAGATAGCGCTAACTACGATAAACTTTATGAAATTTCTACACCTATTCACGAAATGGAAGACATTGCAACATTAAGAGAAGTACTAGATATTAAAGTTGCAAAACTATTAGAATACTTTGACCTTTATAACGAAAAAACATATACAAAAGAAAGTATAGAAAACTACAAAAATTATATTAAAAGTGTTCCTGCGTTGAAAAATACAAGAAACATAAAAGAATTAGTTCAACTAATAAAAGACTTCGATAATGCGAACTTCACATACTTAAGATACAATACTACAGAACTAAAAAGAATAATCGATATCGCTGATAGAAAAATAAAAAGTGAATATGAACCTGTAAGCCTTGAAAAATTTGAACAAGCTCTAAACCACGCTAAAGACTGGATTAACCAAACAAATAGTTATAATCCTCAAATTAATGAGACATCAGATCTTGTTAAACAATTAACTGAAGCGATAAATAATCTTACTACAAAAGACGGTCGAAAAGGAGAACCTGTTCCTGCGGCTCCTGTTGAAAACACTACTAAGCCAGCTGAACCGTATAATGTAACTGCAAAATTTGTTGAAAGAGGTAGTGATAAACCTATTAAAACAAGATACAGTCGTGATTTAACCGAACTTATAAAAAATGTAGAAGTTCACGAATTAGGAAATGGTAAAAATGAAGTAATACTAACATTAGAACCAAAAATCATGGGAGGAGCTATCGACTTCGCTCTAGCCGATACTTTCAAATACAACAGCCTAGGAAATACAGATGCAAATGCTGAAGTAATAGAAACAAAAAATATTGGAGGGCGTGATTACCCTACTAAATTAAAACTTACAGTTGATGCAACTAAGAAAAATATTGAAATAGCTCTTTTAGGAAACTTTAACTTTAAAGACTCATTCTCATTAGGAAAAGACGGAATCGATAACTTTACAAAACCAACAGACTTATATATTGATTACTCTACAAAACTAGAAGCTAAAAAAGAACTAGCTAGGAGAGATTTTTGGTATTATTGTAAATTACTAGGTAAAAAAGATTTTTACAATGATAAAAAAGAATATTTAAAAGATTTATGTAATCAGTTACAAAGTTTTATTGATTCTAATAAGAAGATATTAGTTATTAATATGCCCCCTCGACTCTGATTCGGTAAATCTTACACAGCAACTTTATTTGTTCAATGGCTACTAGGAAGAAATAACAAATTAAAAATTATGACAGGATCATATAATGAAACTCTTTCTTCTACATTTGCAAAACAAGTAAGGGATATGATAGCAACAGAACAGACACAAGGGGTAACAGTTTATAGAGATGTATTTCCAGATACTAAAATAAAGTATGGAGAAGCATCAATGAACAAGTGGGCTTTGGAAGGAAGTCAAGTTGCAAATTATTTAGCAACATCTCCAACAGGAACTGCAACAGGATTTGGAGCAGATTTAATAGTTATAGATGACTTAATAAAAAACTCTGAGGAAGCATATAACTCTAATGTCCTTGAAAAGCATATTGATTGGTTTACTAATACTATGTTATCAAGAACAGAAAAAGGTTTTAAATTAATAATCATAATGACCAGGTGGGCAAGTAATGACCTAGCTGGTTTTATTTTATCTAATTATGATGATGTGGTTCATATAAATTATAAAGCTATCAATGATGATGGAACTCCACTTGATGAAGGAACATTATCATTAGAAGACTTTGAGTTTAAAACTAAGAATATGGCAAAAGAAATTGTATATGCCAACTATCAACAAGATCCAATAGATATAAAAGGTAGATTGTATAGTGAATTTAAAACTTATGTAGATTTACCAAAAGAAAAGATTGTTAAAATTGCTGCCTACTGTGATACAGCAGATACTGGAGATGATTTTCTATGCAATATCATTTATGCAGATTGCAAAGATAGTGCTTATATACTAGATGTTATCTATACCAAAGAAGCTATGGAGATAACAGAACCTATGGTTGCAGAAGCATATAAGAAGTTTGATGTAAATGTTGCAGATATAGAAAGCAATAACGGGGGTAGAGCATTCGCAAGAAATATTGAAAGAATTACAAGAGATAAAGGGAATTATAAGACAGTTGTTAAATGGTTCCATCAATCTGGAAATAAAATAGCAAGAATATTATCAAATAGTGCTTGGGTTAATGCAAATATCTATATGCCTATTGATTGGAAAAATAAATGGGGTGAATTTGCAAAGGATATTATTTCTTATCAAAAGGAAGGCAAGAATAAACATGATGATGGACCAGATGCTTTAACTGGTGTTGCTGAAAAGATAATAAACAGAAATGAAATGAGAACAATAGATAGAAATAGTCTAGGAATAAGATAGGAAGGAGGATTAATGACTGTACAAGACTTAAAAGAAGCACTTGAAGCTTTTATAAAAAATGAATTACCAGAATTACAAAAAATGGAAGATTATTATAGTGGAAAACACAATATTTTAAACAAGAAAGATAGAAGTAATAAGAAAAAAGATACCAAATTAATTAATAATTATCCAGAATATATTACAACTATTGCAACAGCATATTTTCTTGGAAAACCCATTGCTTATGCTTTACAAGATGATAAATTAAAAAAAGATTTTGAAAAGTTATCTGAATATTTAGCAACCGAAGAAGAACAACAAGAAAATTTTGAACACGCATCTAATTTGAGTGTGTTTGGAAAATCTTATGAGCTTTGGTATAAAAATGTAGATAATACTATTGGAAATGTAGTTGTGGATCCTAGGGATTGTTTTATTTTAAGAGACAGCACAGTAAAGAAAGATATAACCGCTGCTGTAAGATGGGATAAAACTAAAAACAAAGAAGATAAATGGGTTTATAAGTTGGAAGTTTATGATAATAAAAATATTACGACTTATGAGTATATAACTGACACTGATAAAAAAGAAGTTCCATATGTAAAAGGAGCAACTAAATTACATGGATTTAATCAGGTCCCAATTATTGAATTTTTGAACAATAAAAGAGCTAATGGAGATTTTAAGAATGTAATTTCTTTGATAGATGGCTATAATGAAGCAACTTCAACCGCTATTGATGATATGAAAGATTTTACAGATGCATACTTAGTTTTAGTTAATATGGGTGGAACTACTGATGAAGAAATAGAAAGAATGAATAAAAATAAGGTTATGCTTATCAATGAGCAAGGCGATGCTAAATGGCTTGTTAAACAAGTCAATGATAGCTATGCTCAAAATAATAAAAATAGGTTAAACCAAGATATACATAAGTTTTCTATGATACCTGACATGCAAGATAAAGAGTTTTCAGGGAACAGTTCAGGAGTTGCACTGGGATACAAACTTTTAGCATTAGAGCAATTAGCAGCACAAAAAGAAATGTATTTTAAAAAAGCAATTAATCAAAGATTACAACTTATGATAGATTTTTATAACTTAAAAATAAAAGCTACTGATATCCAAAAAGTATTTACTAGAAATGTTCCTAAAAATCTTGTTGAAGCAGCAGACACAGCTCAAAAATTACAAGGAATAGTATCACATGAAACTATTTTATCTACTTTGCCATTTATAGAAGATGCAAAAGGAGAGTTAGAAAAAATAAAAGCTGAAGAAGATATTAATGCAATAAAAGATATGAATACTCCATTAGGAGTTGGTGCTGATGGCTCAGAATAGTAAAGACTACTGGGAAGAAAGGCAAGTTAAAAGAGAGGCTAAGGCATTTACTACTATTCAAGATATTGAAAAAGAGTATAAGATTGCACTTGAAAAAGCCAAGCAGGATATTAATAAAGAGATTTCTAGAATAACTACAACTTATATGAATGATAATATCCTAAATTATAATGAAGCTTTGAAACTTTTAAAAGGTGATGATTATAAAATTTGGAAAAAAGATTTGCATGATTATATAAAAGAATATAAGAATCTTTTAAAAACAGCACCATTGGATGCACAGAAATTATATTTAGAAATTGAAACATTATCTGCTAAAAGTAGAATTAGCCATTTGGATAGTCTTAAAGCACAAATAGACATGGAATTTACAAAGCTGATATTCGGAGTTGAAGAAACAGGAAAAAATGCTTTAAATTCTGTTTATAGAGATACTTTTATAGAAGTAACAAAAGATTTGGGTATTAATGCTATTGTCAGTAGAGATAAAATAAAAACAGTCCTAGATAAGCCTTGGAGTGGTGCTAATTTTTCTCAGAGACTTTGGAGCAATACTGATAAACTAGCTGAAACAGTTAAGCAAGAAATAGTTAATGGTATGATACAAGGTATTAATCTGAAGACTATGGCTAAAAGAGTTTCAGAAAGGTTTGAGACAGCTAAAAAGAATGATGTTGAGAGACTTCTAAGAACTGAGGTTAATTATGTTTTGAATCAAGCAACTTTAGACGGATATAAAGAAGCTGGAATAGAAAAATATGAATTTAGTGCTACTTTGGATAGTAGAACAAGTCAAATTTGTTCTGAATTGCATGGAGAAGTATTTGAAATTAAAAAGATTGCAGTAGGTCTTAATTATCCACCAATGCATCCACGATGCAGAAGTACAACTATTCCGATTATTGATTATGAAAGTTTAGTTAAGCAAGGTAGAGAAGAAATAGGAGAAAAAAATTTAACTCCAGATGAAGAATCTGCTATAATAAGATATATTGGTTCAGATTCTTATAAAATAAATGAACCTCTTAGAAATGGTAGTGAATTAACTCAAGACCAAAAGGAATGGATAAAAACATTGGATAGAGCCTTAGATAAAATGCCAGTGTATGAGGGAGAAGTTACTAGAAGTTTAAGTTTTAAATTGCAAGGTAAGGAAGCGTTGAAAGAGTTTTTGAACTCTCATATTGTAGGAAAAGAAATTACTTACTCAGCTTATACATCGGCAACTATTGGAGAAATATATAATCCTAATGGGGAGGTTCAATTAACTATAATTTCTAAAACAGCAAGAGACATAACAAGTTTAAATGCTGGAGAGCAAGAAATTTTATTTGAAAGAAATAAAAGATTTAAAGTTATAAAATATGAATTTTATAAAGAAAAGCATTGTTTTAAGTTGGAGGAATTATAGCTATGAAGTTATCTAAAAATTTAGAAGAATTTAAAAAAAAACTTGAAGAAAAACAAAAGCAAGAAGGTCTATTTACTGACGATAGATGGACTAATACTTATCCTGGAATAGTAACAGGTCATCATAATACAACCTATGAAAATGAAGTTAATTGTATAGATGAGATGATGAAATCCGGATTGTTTGATAATGAGTGGTATCAAAAAAACTTAAAAATTATCAAAGAAAGATATGGTATTAAAGATTGATATAATGAGAGTTTTTAACTCTCTTTTTCTTTTTAGGAAAAACTAAGAAATAAACTAAACTAAGAGGAGTATAAAATCTCCTCTTTTTTATTACAAAGAAAGGAGGTACAAAGATAAATATTGTCGTACTGGAGGACATAAAACACCTGGAAAAATATAGTCAAACAGGACTTTAAACAGGAGGATAAAATGAAAAGATTTAAACTTAATATTCAACTATTTGCAGAACCAGGAGAACCAAAAACATTTACTCAAGAAGAAGTAGATGAAATGATTAACAAAAGATTTGCAAGAATGAAAGCAGACTTTGAAAAAGAAAAAAAAGAACTTGAAAGAAAGCATGATGAAACTATTGAAGATTATGAAGAAAGAATAAAAAATGCTAATCTTACTGCAGAAGAAAAGCACAAAAAAGAAATTGATAAAATTCAAAAAGACTTAGATGCAAAGAATGCAGAACTCTCAAAAATAAAGACAGATGAAATCAAGAGAGCTACATTAGCAAAATATAAAATGCCAGATAAGTTTTTAGATAGAATATCAGGTACTAATGAAGAAGAAATAGAAGCATCTGTAAAAGGTTTTGCAGAAACAATGGGAGAATATGTAAAATCTCTTGGTGCTAGTGGAGTGCCAGGAGCAATGAATGGTGGAAGTAATAGAGGAGCTGATAAAAAAGCTCAATTAGAAGAATTGAAGAAAAAAGCTTTTGAAAGTGGTTCTGATATAGATAGAGCTAATTATGTGAAAGCTAAACAAGAATTTGAAGCAGAAAATGCAGGAGGTAATGAATAATGGCAGAAAAAATAGATAAACAATTAAACTCAACAAATCAAGCAATATCAAATGATATTTTAGAAGAATTACAATTAGTAAACCCTAATAATTCTCCTATTATATCTCACATTTTAAGAGGTGGAAGAGTAGATAAAGCTACATCTACAACTATTGAGTGGATAGACCACTATGAAAGAAAAGTAACATCTAGTTTAAAAGTTGCTTTAAATGCTGCAGCAACTGAAATACAAGTAGTAGATGAAGATATTTTAGTCCAAGACGCTCTATTATCAATTGGAGATGAAATAGTTAAAGTTATTAAAGTGAAAACAGACAATAAAGCAGATGTTACAAGAGGATATGCAGGAACAACTTCTACTGCAGGAAATATAGCGGCAAATACAATTATTCAAAGTTTAGGTATTGAGATGGAAGAAGGTGGAAAACTTAAAAACTCTTCTGTTAGATTACCTGTTCACATCACAAATAACACAGGTATCATATATGAAGAATATGAAATAACAGAAACAGCTAAACATATAAACCCACATGGACAAAGTGGACTTTCTGTAAGAGAGTTAGAATCTCAAAAGAAAAAAGATGAGATGCTAGGAATTATGGAAAATAAACTTTTAAATGATGTTAAATATGTAAATGGTAAATTAAGAATTTCTGGAGGTATTAAATCTTTAATTAAAGAATATGGGATAGTTTTAGATGCTGGAAATCAACCTTTCTCTGTTGCTTTATTAACAACAGCAGTAAAAGCAATAGTCAATAAAGGAAACCCAGGAGCAGCAGATTTAAAAGCGGGTAAATACTTTGTGTGTGTACCTTGGGATATAGCTATTCAAATTAACAACTTAAATAAAGATGTAGTTAGAGCAGACATCAAAGAAAAAGTAACAGGAACTGTAATTACAGAAATAGTTACAAATGCAGGAGTTGTATCTGTATTCCCTGCTCCATCTTTAGCACCTAATGAATTTTTATTAATTAACTTGAATGAAGTTAGTTTAAGACAACTATACCCAATAAAAGAAGAATTAGGAGCTAAAACTGCTCTAGCAGATAATTACTTCTTACATGGAGAATATGCACATCAAATAACTAAATTACCTTTCCAAGTGCATGTTAAGAATGTGAAAATATCATAGGAGGTTGTAATGGCAAAAGATAATAAAAAAGAAAATGAAGTAGTGGAAGAAATAGTTACTACTGAAACAGCAAAAGAAATAACTTTTGAATCTAGTTATAAAAACTTAATTATAGTTGGAACCTCTATTCAATTCAAAGATGGAGTTTACTCAACATCTGATGAAACAGAAATAGAAGTATTGAGAAATAATAACCTTGTGACTGAGGCGGGAGAATAAAAACTCCTGCTTTTTTCATATTAGGAGGTTAAGATGGAAGAAATTTACAACAAAATAATTGAAAAAGTGAAAGAATTAACAAATATTAGCAGCGAAGCTAGGTTGAAAATTCAAGTAACAATTTTAGTTAGAAAAGCTTTAAATTTTATGAATAGAGATGATTTTCCAGTTGAGTTAATAGATCCTTTTGCAGAGCATTTGGCATTAAAAACCATTGAAGAAACAAACTTGCAAGGCAACATTTCAAAAGTTACTGAGGGTGATACCACAATAGAATACAACACAAGTAGCAACTCTGCTGATGAAATGTTTTTATCTTTAAAAAGCCAATTATTTAGGTTTAGAAAGGTTGGTACTGTATGAGTATTTTAGATAAATTGCATAATGATAGAGTTACAGTTATTAGATCTGTTACTATTACAGATGAATATGGTGGAGCATTTGAAGAACAAAGAGAAATATTAAAAGATATCCCTTGCAGACTTTCACAAAAGTTATTGAGAGGAGTTTTACCTGGACCAGTTAACAGCAGTTCACAAGAATATAAGTTATTTGTAGGTTTAGATGTAGATATAAAGCAAAATGATTTATTAAAAGTTACTAGAAAAGCAGATGGAGCCATTTATATGTTCAAAGCCTCTAAACCTTTGGCTTATAACATAATTAAACACAAAGAAATAGTTTTAACAGAAGTATCTGAAAATGAGGTAGATTATGGAGCTTAAAGGATTTAAAGAATTTGATAAGATTCTTATAGAAATAAAAGAAAAAGCTCCACAAGCTACTGGAAGATTTTTAATGTTACAAGCTGAAGAGTTAAAAAAAGATGTTAAAGAATTAACACCTGTTGATACTGGGACCTTAAAAAATAGTTGGCAAAGAGAAAACGGGAAAAGATTAACTGGAAATACATTCTCTCAAATAGTATTTTCTATGACCAATTACAGCCATTTTGTTGAGTATGGACATAGAACTGGAAGAAGTAAAACCAAATTTGTCAGAGGTAGATTTATGCTTAGAACAGCTGTAGCTATGAGACAAATTAAATTCTATAAAGATTTAAAAAATTTTTATGGAGGTTTGATAAAAAAATGAAATGGATAGATATAAGAAATGCATTAAATAAGATTATTTCTGAAAAACTAAAAGTAAATCCATATAGTGAAGACATAGACAATATCAAAAAGCCTTGTTTTTATATAGATTTGATTAGCTATAAAAAAGAATTTAACTCTGAATATAGAGAACTAAAAACAATAGATATTGATGTTATCTATTATCCAAAAACTAATGGAAAGCTTACTAATGCTGAAATATTAGAGAATTTAGAAAACTTGGATAATGCTTTAGAAATAGAAGGTAGAAAGGTTTTACAAGTACTGGATAGATTTCTAACTCTAAGGAATACAGATATAAAAATTGTAGATAGAGTTGGGCATTATGTATTTTCGTTAAGTCTATATGACTTATATGGAAAAACTGTTGATTATGAGTTGATTAAAGATTTGAAGTTAAGATTTTAAATAGGAGGTAGCAATTAATGGGAAATGAAGTAGGACAAATAAAAGCTAGTCCAAACATTAATATAGAGTTTAAAACTCTTGCAACAACTGCTATACAAAGAAGTGAAAGAGGTATAGTTTGCTTAATATTAAAAGATACTAAGAAAACTGTTAAATGGAATACTCTAAAAACAATAGCAGATTTAAAAGAAAAAGAATGGGATGCTAAGAATGTTAAATATATTAAATTAGTAATGCATTATGGAGCTAAAAAAGTTTTAATAAGAGTGTTGCAAACTGGAGAAAACATAGATGATGTTCTAGGTGAATTTAAAGAAAGAAAAATGAACTGGCTATCTTATCCAGGAGCAGAACAAGCTGAGGATCAAAAACTTGTAACATGGGTTAAACAAGTATTTGGAAATGATGGAGCAATAGGAAAAACTGTTAAATATGTTTCTAGCTTTGCTAATAATACAGACCATGTGGCTATTGTGGAGTTAGGAAATACAGGGACTTATAAATCTATTTATGGTGAATTTACTGCACAAGAATACACAGTTGCAATAGCTGGGCTAATAGCAGGAATGCCTATTAATCGTTCTGCAGATAACTTTGTAATGAGTGATTTAAAAGAAGTAGATTATTTTGAGCCTAAACTTGGTAAATTTTCTCTATACAATGATGATGAAAAAGTAAGAGTTAATTATGGAGTAAACTCAAAAACTACTTTTGATAGCACTTGGAAGAAAGATACAAGAAAAATCAAAATAGTTGAGGGGATGTGCTTTATAACTGATGACATAAGAGATACATTTAAAAATTATTGGTTAGGAATTTACATAAATGACTACAATAATAAAATGAATTTCTGCTCTAATGTTACTAAGGTTTATTTTAAGGAAATGGCTCCAAATGTACTATCAGGAGACTATGACAATAAGATTGAAATAGACTTAGAAGCACAAAAGAGATTGATTATTTTAGATGGAAAAGACCCAGAAGAAATGACAGAAATGGAGATTTTAAAATATCCTAGTGGCGATGATGTATTTTTAACTGGTGATGTTAGATTTGCAGATACAATGTCAAATCTTTCTTTGGTCATAAAGATGTGATAGGGGGTAAAAATGGCAGATACAACAATAAGAGGTTATCATACCATTGCTGGTGCACACGGTACTCTTTGGATAGATAATGAAAAAATAGCAGAGTTTACAAAAGTAAATGCAAAAGTAACAGCAGATAGAAAAGATGTACAGTTAGGTCTATCTGTGGATAGTAAAATTGTAGCTTTAAAAGGTGAAGGTAGTGTTACTCTTGAAAAAGTATACTCAAGAGCTAAAAAGATACTTGAAAAATTGGTAAAAGGGAGAGATGTTAGAGTTAGAATAGTGACTAATCTATCTGACCCCGATACACCAGGAAAACAAGAAGAAAGAATCTCTTTGGATAATGTTTGGTTTAATTCAATAGATTTAATCAACATTACAAAAGGAGAAGTTGTTGAAGAAGAATATCCATTTGGATTTACACCTGAGGATCTAAAATATGAAAATGATATAAAATAGGAGGCTTAGATGTTAGTTAATATAGATGATTTATTAAAAAGAGGTAAAGAAAGAGAAAAAAAGAAAAAGTTTAAAGTTTTAGTAAAAGAATTAGATAAAGAGATTGAATGTGAAGCTATAAGTCGTAAAGATTATTTAGATATAGTTTTAGATAATAATCAAGATACAGATGTTGAAATTATTTATAATTCTTGTCCTGTTTTTAGAGATGATAAATTAATAAATGGGTTAAAATGTAGTATGAATCCAACAGAAGTAGTTGAGAAAATTTTATCCTTTTCAACTATTTATTCATTGGCTAAAACTATTTTAGAACAATCAGATATAACACAAGTTGGACCTATAAGTAAATTCATTTCAGTTATGGATGAAGATATAAAAAACTAATAAAAACGGATTGGAAAACCTTTACGATATCAAATTATGTATTGAGAGGTTATCCACTCCGTGAACTTCAAATTTTATCTCTAAGCGAATTATATTTTTTATATAGATGTTTGATTGAGTTAGTTTGCTAAAATTTTTCTATGTATACCTTTTTAAAAGAAAAATGATATAATACAGGATATTAAATTCATTTTTTAGGAGGAAAGATTTATGAAGAAAATTTTATTAGGGTTATTTATTTTACTAAGTATTATTAGTTTTGGAAGTGTTAAAATTATTGATACAAAAGATAATTTAGGAAAATTGACAGGCGGGAAAAGTATAGTTTATAAGGACAATGTTGGTAGTTTACAACTAGATTTTGAAAATTCTAATTGCATTGCTATTATAGTTAAAACAAATCGTTCTGCAAGTGAGATGGAAACCGAAATCGGTTTTATGATAGATGCAGGATATAACAGAAATCTTTCTTATAAAATTCAAAAAGATAAAAAAACTGTGAAATGTAGTGCAGATAGCGCCATAGATGCAGAAATAATTAAAAACATAGTATATGATATGGAGAAAGGGTATCTACTGATGATTGATTATGTTGGTAAAGATGATAAAACCATAGCTATGAATATAAAACTAGCAGAAATTCAAAAAGCAATAAAAGAATTAAAATCTAAATAAAAATGGTAGGCAATTCAAAGAAAATAATAATTTTAAATATTTAAGAGAGTTTTTAACTCTCTTTTATTTTTTAGGAGAATTTATGAAGAAAGAAAAATTAGAAAAAATTCTTGATGCATTAGATGGAATAACACATCAAGAATTTGAAAAACTAAGTGAATATATATCTTATAAAACAGAAGCAATAGGAAAATTCAAAAATGATGAACTAGCCTATGAAACAATTAAAACTTTTTTTATAGAAATTGAAGATTAATTCATAGTTGGAATCCAACCTTTAACTTCTTTAAAAAATTTGCTAAAATAAGTAAAGTATATTAGAATAAATTATATTTAAAAAGAGGGGTTGGAGTTATGTTTTTAACATTTATTATTTTTACTGGAATAGCTGTTTTTGCTGTATTAATGTATCAAGATTATCTAAAAGAAAAGGAAGAAATCAAACAATATGGAAATTTTCTGAAAGGAACAAATGTAACATTAGATGAATTTATAGAAGAAAGAGATAAAATGGATAAAAAATTTTCTGAAAATGATGTCCTGTGGGCTATTTATAATAAAAGATTATTGAATAGTTTTTTAAAAAAAGAATTTTGGGTGTATAGAGTAACACTGTATGATATGTTAAAACTACTACATAAAGAAAAAAATAATAGGGAAGAATTAAGGTACTGCTTAAAAATTTTATATTATGATTTAAGTGGTGCAGACAAAAAAACTCCTAAAAAATCATTAATGATAGTACCTGATTTATATAAACGAATTATAAAACTTAAAGAATGTTTTACTGAAAATATGATTGACGATTGCTTCAAAATAAAATTTCCTTTTCACTATTGCAATAAAGAAATATTCTCAAATATTGTAAATGATATTTTCTTAGAAGAAAATTTAGCTATAATTTTGAATAAATATTTAGATAAGATGAAAAAAGAGCCTAAAAAAGCTCAACCTATTGATTACAATAATATAATTAATGGAACTTGGGAAGATGAGAACTAAAATATAAGAGCCAATAAAAAGGCTCTTTTTTTCTTTTAAAAAATTTCTCTTGACTTTGTAGCAACAAGATGTTATTATTGTCTTGTAGCAACAAAGTGAGGTGATTTTATGAAAGCTACTGATAAATCAAGTTCTAATAAAGATTATATGCTTAGAGTTAGAATGGATAAGGAAGTCTTAAAAAAATTAGATGATATTTCTATTGATAAAAATAAAAGTCGTTCTGAAACTGTAAGAGAATTAATTGAAAATGAATTTGAAAAAAATAAAAAATAGGAATTGCACTCCCTGAGAAAGATTACAATTCCTATCCCACCAAAGTATTGGTATGTAAATATTATACACTGCATACCTCTATTTTGGCAACTAAAAAATTAAAATGGAGGTATTTTTTTATGGAAAGAGAAAATAAAAATTTATTATTGTATTTTGTAGAATTAGGAGCAAGAAAAGGAATTTTAAAAGACAGAGTTGCAGAGGAAAAGGAAAAGCTGTTTAAAATATTATCAGAAGTTGAAAAGATTTTAACATCAACTAATAATAATCAATTAAATGTAAAATTAGAAAATATGGTTAATGATGTAATAGAATTAACACAACATCAATATTTTGAATATGGAAAGATTGCTAATACTATTGAAGAAGAATATCAATTAAATTACAATCCATTTGAAAGAAAAGTTGATTAAAATGGAAGAAAAGACAATAAATGAATTGTTTGGACTATTGAAGGAAATTGTATTAATCATAAATGGAGGTAACAAATGAATAATAACCAATTACAAATTATAGATGAAAGAGAAGTATTAGGAAAACAATTAAGAATATATGGAGATTTTGAAAATCCATTATTTTTAGCAAGAGATGTTGCTGAATGGATAGAGCATAGTAATGTTACTAAAATGTTAAATGGTATTGATAAAACTGAAAAAATAGTAATAAAGATACCCTCTAACAATTTGTTAGTGGGTCTACAAAGCAATACAGAATATACATTTTTAACAGAAGAAGGTTTATATGAAGTTTTAATGCAAAGTAGAAAACCAATAGCAAAAGAATTTAAGAAGAAAGTTAAAGAAATATTAAAAGATGTTAGAAAATATGGAATGTATGCCACAGATGAATTATTAGACAACCCAGATTTAATAATAAAAATGGCAACTAAATTAAAAGAAGAAAAAGCTAAAAATAAAGAACTTGAAGATAAGATGAAAGAAGATAAACCAAAAGTATTGTTTGCTGAAGCAGTATCAATAGCAAAAAATACTATATTAGTTAGAGAAATGGCAAAATTAATAAAGCAAAATGGAGTTGATATGGGAGAAAAAAGACTATTCATTTGGTTAAGAGAAAATGGATATCTAATAAAGAAAATAGGAACAGACTACAATATGCCAACTCAAAGGTCTATGGATTTAGGATTATTTGAGATAAAAGAAACTCCAGTGCTTCACTCAAGTGGAGAAATTGAAATAAGTAAGACACCAAAAGTTACTGGTAAAGGACAGCAATATTTCTTAAATATATTTTTAAAAGATATAGCATAAACAACACTAAGAGGAGTATAAAAGCTCCTCTTTTTTAATGGAGGTGAGAATTTGGAACATGTATTAAGTGCAACTCTTGAACTAAAAGATAAATTCACTTCAAAAATAAAATCTGCTGGTAAAGAATTAAATAATTTCACAAGCTCTGTTCAAAAAAATGGAGATAAAGTAGGAGGGCTAGCATCTAAATTAAAAGGTTTAACTGGAAATTTTGGAGGACTTACTAAAGGAATTATAGCAGCAGGTGCAGCCTTCGGAGTTTTTAAAGGAATTATGGCTGGTTTTGACTTTATAAAAGATTCCTATCTTGGATATGCTAAATTAGATGCAGCTATTACAAGAAATAGAGGAATAATGAGGGCATCAGCTGAGGATACAGCAAAGTTAAAATCACAAATATTAGAACTTGGTAAAACTATGCCTTTTACTGCACAAGAAGTTGCAGAGGCTCAATACTATCAAGCTATGGCTGGAATGAAAACTAATGAGGTATTAGAATTAACACCGAAACTTTTAAAAATGTCTATTGCATCAGGACAGGATTTGGCAAGTACGTCAGATATATTAACAGATAATATTTCAGCTTTTGGTTTAGCTTTGGAAGATGCTGACAGACTTATGGATGTTATGGTGGCGACAGCTAATAATGCTAATACAGATATAGCAGGGCTAGGAGAAGCATATAAGTATGTGGCATCAACTTCAAAAAGTTTTGAGAGTATGGAAGAGGTAAATATATTATTAGGAACTCTTGCTAATAATGGAATAAAGTCAGGACAAGCAGGAAGAAACTTAGCAGCTGTCTATACAAGGCTTGCAAAATCTACTCCTGACATAGATAAAGCTTTAAAAGTTATGAATTTAAAGTTGTATGATAGTCAAGGTAAATTTAAAGGTTTAAGAAAAATTGTAGAAGAAATGAGACCGATACTTGCTAGAATGACTGATGAACAAAGAAACTATATTTTAACTACTATTTTCGGTTCTGAACAGATGAAAATTATAACTTCACTCTTAGGAACATCTAAAGAAGGTTTTGATACTCTTGCTAACTCTATATATAATTCCAAAGGAGCATCAGAAGATTTTTATAATCTACAAAAAGATACACCTGAAAATAAAATAAAAGCATTGGCTAGTGCTTGGGATAATTTAAAATTACACATAGGAGAAGCTGTAGCACCAGCTATAACAAGCCTTATTGAAAATTTAACAAGTAAAATTATTGAATTAACAGATAGTGATACATTTTCTAAAGAAAATATCCAAGCTTTTTTTGACACTGTGATAAGTTATCTAAATACAACAATAGATTTGGTTTCTGATTTAGCAACATTATTAGAACCTGTAATATTAGGGCTTAAAGTAGTAGGAAAAACAGCAGAAATAGGTGGTGATATTGGTTCTTATTTGACAACAGGAAAGTCAACTGAACAAAATAAAAGAGAAAAGGAAATAATAGATAATGAAAATAAAATTTTTCAAATGAACCCACAAACTGTGGAAGAGGAAGAAAAAAGAAAAAAACTTTTTATTGAAAATGAAAAGAAAAAACAAGAGTATTGGAATAAATATGGGGGTATTACTGAGCAAAAAGCTAAATATGGAGATAAAAAAGCTAAACAATCTCTGATATTCAAACCTATATCCAATGATTCTGAGGAAGTGGCAAGTATTTATGATGAAAGATATAAATATAGAAAACCTAAGAAAGGTAAAAACTTAGATGAAAAAACAACACAGATAATAGACGGTAAAAGCATTGCTAATGGATATAAATATGTAATTAAACCACCAGAAAGGCAAAAATCAGATTTAGAAAAAGTTAGTGAAAAATTAGGATTTAAAGCTCCTGTATCTCCATTATCAACTACATTTTCTCCTCAAGTAAATGTTAATATGGGGGGAGTTGTAATAAAAAATGAAGCTGACATAGAAAAAACAGCCGAAATGGTTAAACAAAAATTTATTAAAGATTTAAGTAACTATGTACAAATAACTAAATAAGGAGATGATGTTATGAGACCAACATTTATCTTGGTTAAAGATAGCACTAATACTCCTTTTTTCTTTGTAGTTCCTCCATTGGATTTAAGGATAGAGAGTGACCAAGATTTACAAACTATAAAAATAATTGATTTAGGAGAAAAAACATTAATTGGAAATAGAAAAGCTGAAAAGATTAGTTTTTCTACATTTTTTCCAAGTATAAAATCTCCTTTTTTTAGTTATATTCTTTCTACTACTCCTAGTAACTCTATGGAAACTTTAAAAAAGTTAAAGGATGATAAGGAAAAATTAACTTTAATTATTCCAGAATTTAATATTTTCTTTAAATGCTATATCCAAACTTTATATTTTGCAGTAACTGAAAGAACAGGAGATATAGATGTGGAGATAACTCTTGTAGAGATAGAAAAAAATAAAACTTTAACAGATGTAGCAAGAGGGCTATTAGAGAGGTAAATATATGGAAAAATTAAAAATTTATGTAAATGATAAAGAATATAAGAGTATATTTACTAGGGTTATATGGAGTGGGGCAATTCACGGAACTGCAAGGAAATTAGAAGTTGAGTATTTAGGAGATATTATAACTAATATCGGAGATGAAATCGTATTTTCTTATGATGATGAAAAAGTTTTTTACGGTAAAGTTTTCCAGCATTCTAGGAAAGGTGAAACTGAAATAAAAAGTTTTTATGCATACGACAATTCTATTTATCTGAATAAAAATAACTTTGTTAAAAACTTTTTTCAGAAAAAACCGTCAGAAATATTAAAAGAAATCTGTGGAGAACTTAATTTAAAAATAGGCAAAATTCCTAAAGATGAAGTTACTTGTACTTATCCTGCCATTGATAGAAGTGGATATGAAATTATATTGAATACTTATACAATACAACACAGAAAAAATAAAAAAATTTATTCCATTGTGAGTAATGAACAAGCAATAGATATAGTTGAACAAGGCACTTATACAGATGTTCTTTTGACAAGTGCTGACAATATTTCTACTTCTTCATATGAAGAAAGCATAGAAAATATGATAAATCAAATTGTTATCTATAAAGTAGAAAAAGAGAAGCAACAAATATTTAATAAAGTTGAGAATGCAGAGGATAAAAAGAAATTTGGTTTATTCCAACAAGTTATGCAATATGAAAAAGATGTAGACAATATAGCAAATGCTAAGGATATGCTAAAGAGTGTAGAGAAAAGTGCAAGGATATATTGTTTAGGAAATATCTTAATTCAAGCAGGCTATAACATTGGAATAGAAGAGCCACACACTGGACTGATTGGAAGTTTCTTAGTTAAATCTGATATGCATATTTTTGAGGGTGAGACTCATTTCTGTAATATTGAGCTAACCTTTGAAAATGTTATGGATAAGACCCAATTTGAAAATAAAGAAAAAGTAAAAAAAAGTAACAAAAAGAAAAAAGGTAAAAAAGCAAAGAAGAAAGATAAGATAGATGAGTTATTTCCAGAAGGGTGGGATAAAAAATGAGCGAATTAGGATTAATAATAGGTGATATGATAGGTCAAGCTACAAAAGGAACATCTATCATAAAAGCTTCTGTAGTTACTCCACCACCAAACTTAACTATTGAATTTGATGGGCAAGTTATACCATCTGAACAAATTTACTGTAGTAATTACCTATTACCTCATTACCATAGAGATTATAAGATTGATGGTGTTATAGATCAAATAAAAATTGATGTATCTAGTTATGACTATGATAATAATACCCAAGATGTTATGGGACATAAGATACCAAAATTAACTGGAAAAGGAAAATATGATGGTAGTGGAACATATAAATCTCACAAAGATATTTGGTTCGAGGATACATTACAAAAAGGTGATGAGGTATTAGTGCTTGTCATGGGAGTGCATTATGTTGTTGTTACAAAAATAGTAAAAATGCCAAGTGGAGCAATTAAGGGGGTGTGATGTGGAAAAAGATTTTAATATTTTTCTTAAAAAAGCAGAAACAGAAGTTGAAGAAATGCCCGTTTTTAAGGAATACGCAATAGACTTTAAAACTGGTGAATATATCAAAGAAGGTAATGATATAAAAGTTTTAGAGAAAAATGAAGCTTTAAAAGTATGGATATTTAAGGCATTAAAGACTGAAAGATTTAGATATACTGATGTACACAGTGATAACTATGGAAGTGAGTTAGAAACTAATATTGGTACTATTTATCATAAAACAGTTAAAGATGCTTTAATGATTAATCAAATAAGAGATACATTACTAGTAAACCCTTACATCACAGAATGCTACAACTTTGATATTTCTAATGAAGATGAATATGTTCCACAGATAACCTTTAATGTTAAAACTGTGTATGGAGAGCTAGAAATGGAGGTGTAAAGTGAAAGATAGAATAGAATTAAGAAATAATTTCCTGGATAATCTTAAGAATCCACTTTCAAAAATGGAAGGTACTTTCAATTTTGATATTGCTGCAACTTTTGGAATTACAGCAGAAGAAGTATATAAAGAATTGAAGTTCTGGGAAAAGCAGACTTTTATTGATACTGCAACAGAAGATGAATATGTTGACAAACATGCGTTAATGTTTGGAGTAAAAAGAAGATTAGGAACTAAAGCAAAAGGTACTGTAAAAGTAACTGGAAGAGTAAACTCTGTTATAGAAGAAAATACAATATTTTTAAACAGAGATGGGATAAAGTACAAATCTTTAAGAAAAGAATATTTAAGTCCATCAGGAGTTGCAGAGATAGAAATAGAATGCTTATCAGAAGGGAAAGTAGGGAATGCTGCAATAGGGGAAATCACAACTTTTGAAATTCAAAATAGTAATATTTATTCAGTTATAAATGAAAAAGAAATTATAAATGGATATGATAAAGAACCTAATTCTGTATTAGTTGCGAGAGCTAAGGAAAAAGCTACAAAACCTGCTCACAGCGGAAATGTTTATGACTATGAACAGTGGGCTAAACAAGTTGATGGAGTTGGAAAGGTATTAGTAAAACCTCTTTGGAATGGAAATGGAACTGTTAAAGTTCTAGTTGCTAATTATAATAATGACATTGCAGACTCAAGTCTAATTCAAAAAGTAAGAGAAAGAATACAGAGAGATGATGGTAGACCTGTTGGAGCAGATGTAACTGTTGATAGTTTTAAAGCTAAAACAATAAATATAGAAGTTAAAATTATTTTAAAATCTGGATATGCTATATCTGATGTGAAAGAAAAAATTGAATCTCTATTAAAAGCTGTTATAAAAACTGGGAGTGCTACTTTTGAAAAATCTAATAAAACAATATTATCAATTAATCGTTTAGAGAAAGCTATTTTGGAAATAGATGGAATAAATGATAACTTTGTAAAAGTAAACAATTCAAATTCAAATATAGAAATCGCAGATGATGAAATATTGATAGTTGGGACAGTGATTATAAATGAGCAATAGATTAATTAAGAAAGTTTCAAAAATAGCTAGAAGTAGTTTACAAGAAGATTTAATCAGAACATTAGATTTAATCTGTGAATATGCTAAAAATGATATACAGAAATACAAAGAGCTATTATTTATAGCTTTTTTTAATGAAAAACAAGTTAAAAACTATGAAAGATTTATGAACTTAGATTATAAAAATGGTTGGAGTTTACAAGATAGAAAAGACAGAATTATCTATACTTTACTATCTAAAAATATCTTTACTCCACATGTTTTGAAAGAACAAGCTAAAATATTCACAAATGGAGAAATTGAAGTTATTGAAAATTACAATGATTATTCTTTCATAATTAAGTTTACTTCTGTTGTAGGAATACCATCTAACTTAGACAATTTTAAGAATTTCATATATATCAATAAACCTGCACATCTAAATTTTAGTATTGAATTTAGATATAACACACATAATCAAGTGGCTTTTTTACTACATAATTCTTTAAAAGTAAAAAACCATAAAGAAATTTATGATACAAGACTTTATGAAGATAGTGCAGTAACAGGAAAGTATCACAAGCATATAGAAATAAGTAACTTTAAAAATGATGATTTGAAAAATAAAACTCATAAAGAAATTTATGATGAAAGGAGATAACAAATGTCAGATTATACAAAACATTTAAGATTAATAAAACCTAGTGGAAATGAATATTATGATATAGAAAATTTTAATCATAATGCAGAGTTGATAGATAAAGAGACAGAGAAATTAAATAATACAGTTACAAAAATTCAAGAAGGGGCAACAAGAGAAAAGGCTGGAATAGTACAGTTTGGAACAGAAGAAGGGAAAGCACTTGAAGGAATGATGTTAGCAAGACTCGCAGGATGTGTAGGCTATGGTGGAGATATTCAGACAGCAGGAGTTAAAGACATTAACTATATCTATTATGACAGGAACACTAGAAAAATGTATAAGTGTTTAAATCAAAATAGTGATGTATCTGCAAATGTTGCTAATTTTATCCCACTAGACAACAACTCGCTTTTGGATAGATTGGAAAATCTAATCACAATTGTAGAGAGCAATGATTCTAAAGTGATAAAATTTTCGAACATAGCGATAGTTTGTGGTGTTTTCAAAAATATTGAATTTAACAAAAGTACAGATATTACTATTCCTATCACTTTTAAAAGTGTAAGTATTTCTGTTACTCCGCATCACACAGGTACTCCAGGAAATCTAACAGCAATGGCTTATGCTAATGGAAATAAAATAACAATTAGAATCAACAATCATGACACTGGATTAACAACTGTGAGTGGAACTTTTATAGCTATAGGAATTGTTTAAATTTAAAAATCTATTCAGAGTTGAAAGGAGAAAGAATGAAAACAATAAACTTTTATAAAAAAGAAAAATTGATATTTTCTGTTTATGCAGAGAATTTAGAAGATGTCTTAAAAACACCTCTATCATATTTTCAAGGTTATACTCAAGATATGATAATTACAGATATTACATATAAATATCCGTTTTACAAAGATGATGTATTGAGAGAAATGTCTAAAGAAGAAAAGGTGAGGGCAAACATACCTGTGCAATTAGAAGATGGAGAAATAATAAAAGATAAGAAATTAATAACAGTTCCTAAGCCATCAGGAAATCAAAAATACATGTATTGGGACAAAGAAAAATCACTATGGATATTAGATAATCAAAAGGAATATGATGATTACTGCAATCTGATTGATGACTTAAAAGCAAAATCACTAGAATATGGGTTTGATTATAAAGTTGATGGAAAAGAACACAGGCAAAGATGCAGAGATAAAGACATTGCTTTCATGGTAGCTAATGTAATGGCATTAGATGTTGCTGTAAAGCTAGGAAAAACTAAAAAAACAACTTGGTATTTTGAGGACAATTATGGGATGCCTGCTGGTTTAACAGAGTTAGGAATGTTAATGTTATTCGGAACTACATTTGTACAAAGTGTATACGATACTGAGCATCACTTTAAGACAAAAGTTAACCCAAAAGAGTTGACAAAAGCTGAGTTTGAAGCAAAAAGAAAAGAAATACACTCTAATCTAGCAAAAGGCTAATTTAAAGAGTTTCTATTATTAAAGGTAGTTTTATATAGCTACCTTTTTTTAATGGCTTT
>ERZ772957.827-NODE-827-length-22216-cov-3.040522_pt1 | contig 22216 bp, 20 predicted proteins | sample MGYA00580682_ERZ772957 | MGnify/ENA primary metagenome ERZ772957 (study PRJEB29015, sample SAMEA2737921) | human oral metagenome | biome: human oral; feature: human-associated habitat; material: dental | place: China | collected 2025 ...
GGACTTTATATCTCCGATCTCAACTTCTCTTCAGAAATCGGCACAAAGACGGACAGCAAGAAGCCGACCCCTGGCGCAGGAGCCGTCGCACCGTCAGACAAGCAAAAACAGTAACTAGAAAAAAAGGAAATGTTATGCAGGAAAAAAGGATTCGGAAAAGTAACAGAAAAGCCAAGATCATGCTCATGGCACTTGCTGCGAGTGCATGGCTCTCAGCTACGCCTATCAGCTATGCAGCAAGCGCACAAAGTGCAGACAAGATCATCACGGAAGCGGCCAGCGCACAGGCTCCTATAAAGAAAATGCCCGATATAAAGCAGGAGAAAACGAAAAAAAGCACAAAACCTGCGTCTTCTGTCGCTTCCAAAGGAAAAGAAAAAAACGAAAAACCACGCAAGAAAAGCGATCGCGAGAAACTTGCAAAACTGCGTGAAAAGCTTTTGACCATGAGTGACACACAAGTAGACATACTCCAATTCCTCGACCGCATGAGCGAACTCCTCGATGCGATAGATCGCCTACATGATCGGTATCGCTCTTATGCCACAAGTTCGGTGAGTGCAACGGGTTATACGCAGGATGCCATCGATGCGAGAGGCAGCTCAACCGTGACCTTTGCTTATGCGCCGAATCAACTCTACAAAATTTACTGTCGGCGTGGCTATATCACGGATCTAGCCTTTCGCAAAGGCGAATCTGTCACTTACGTAGGAGGTGGTGACACATCCTCTTGGGCAATTTCAAAAGCAACGGTGGATGGCACACCGCATATCTACATCAAGCCCGTTGTTGAGACAAGCACGACCAATCTTATCGTCAACACCAGCCGAAGAAGTTATCAAATCATCGTGCATAGCACGGATTGGTACAATCCGATGGTGAACTGGACGTATGCTGAGGAAGATGCAAAGGAACAGCAGAAGAAAAAAGATAGCTCGGCAGCTGTGATGCCCTCTGCATCTGCCTTGGCAAATCTTGATCGGCAGTTCAAAGTCAAAGGAAAAGCGCAGGAATATATGCCGATTTCTGTTGCAACAGACGGTGTTCATACTTATCTGGAATTTAACAAAGCACCACGTACACAAGTGCCGCTCTTCATAAAACGCAAGAACGAGCACAAATTTTCCATCATTAACTACAAGCAAAAAGATAACTACTACATCGTAGATGCCGTCTTTGAAAAGGCACAGCTTCGTGTCTCAGAAAAGGATCGCGTCACGATTGAACATAAGAAGGCATAGAGCATGAAATGTTATATCAAGGAGGTACTTCCATGGATAAGATTAAGAAATTCTTCCTGAACATGAAAACACATTTTCGTCGGAACAATCCGCAGCAGGAAGCCATCGAATCACAAGAAACCGAAGATGCCGTCTTCGCCAAAGACGAAGATCCTTCAAAGCAAACGATGAACAGTGGTGAACACAAGCCCATTTACGGCATCAACCGCAAAATTATCGCGGGTCTTGCCATCGCCTTTGTGCTCATCTTCAGTATGAGCTATGCTTTTTTCAAAACGAGCGATAATGGCAAACCATCCGCCAAAGCACAGCTTCCGCATTCCGCACAAACACCATCGGAAAAAACAGAGGGAAAGAAGCAAGAGGAGGGTTCGGAATACAAGAAACTCTACGATCAGAGAAATGCGCAAAATCAGCAAACGCGAGGCGTAAACGGTGCAACGACATCAAGTGATGCTAAAAATGCACAGACACAAATCAAAGCTGCGTCAGAGAATACAAAAGAAGGACAGCAGAACACGGCACAAGGTACACAAGGACAAACACCTGCTATGCCTCATATCGTGCAGACCGCAGAATCAACACCTACACAGACACCAGCTGCCGCACCAGCATCTGCTGCACAAGCATCAGCTGCAAGCAAAATAAGCGAAGCTCAGCAAAAGGCCGCAGAACTCGAAAAACGTTTCGCCTCGGCGATTGATTTTGCACTTGGTGGACAAAACACAAAGGATGCTGCAGCGACGGCATCTGCAGCACCCCCATCGACAACGACAGTACCGACGCTTCTGCCAACCAGTGCATCGGCCTCTCCAGCCAGTACAAATATGCTTCAGCTCGCCGCGCTCTCCCCTGCGTCTTCCAGTCCTTATGTGATTCAGGCAGGCACCTTGATTCCCGCTATGCTGTTTTCGGGCATCAATACCGATACACCTGGTCAGGTTGTTGCACAGACGACAGCAGATGTTTATGACAGCTTTACACAGACGAATCTTCTCATACCTGTAGGCTCTCGCCTTATTGGTACCTATGCAGCAGGAGAGGAACTCGGGAATGGCCGCGTAAACGTTACGTTCTCAACTATCATCTTCCCATCTGGCGAAACCTTCGATATCGGCGCCTCCATCCTAGCCGTTGATGGCGCCGGCTACAATGGACTAACAGGTAAAGTGCATCGTCACACCATGCGCAGCCTTGGAGCCGGCATGTTCTCGAGTGCAATTGCCGCCCTTGGCAGCCTTGCCAGTGGTAATACAAACTCCTCTGATACGTATTCCGGTGGTCAGATTGCGATGCAGGGTGCCATGGCAAATCTCGTACAGGCAACGTCACGTCTCTTCGATCGTGGTTCGGATCATCCGCCAACGGTCAAGATCGAACCGGGGCATACCTTCCAACTTTTCGTCGTTCAACCCATTGCTTTTGGCGAAGGTATTTGATATTTAGAATATGAAGAATAGGTGAAAAGTGAATAATTCATACAAATATTCGAGGTGGTCAAAATGACCACCTCGAATAAAACATAAAGATATTCATATTAATATTAAACAATGGAAAGAATAAGGGATATAGCGGTGATATAATAAATAAAAATAAATACTAAGAGAGGGATGAATTATGCAAGACATTGAAGACAAAGATAGAATAAAACTTTTTGCCATATGTGGCGCCATTCTCATCCTTGCCTACCTCATAGGAAATTGGGTTTCTGTCGAGTATATTGCGTCACTGCAAGATTATGATCCTGCATTACCAGGGCATCTTTATGACGAAATCTTCTCCCCTTTTTCGCTTTACATTTGGCGCGACAATGCAGAAGTCATGGAACGGATGGGGACAGAGGTTCGTAGGTATTCCCTGCTTGCCTGGATATTTTATGCCTTCGGTGTCTTTTGCTGCTATCAGACCTATCGAGGTATGCAGCGGATGTCAAGTCACGGCACCGCTGGATGGGCCAAAAAGAAAGATATCATAAAGGCAGGACTAGAGGCAAAAGCATCGGGCTTCGTGGTTGGCATCAATCCGTTCACGAAAAAGCTCATGCTGCATAATGGACCGGAACACGTGCTTTTGGTTGCTCCGACGCGTTCCGGCAAAGGTGTCTGCAACATGATTCCGACAGGCATTTGCTGGAAGCATTCGATTTTCTTTTTTGATCCAAAGGGAGAACTTTGGAATTTTACGGCAACCTGGCGACAAAAAGCTTTTAAACAGAAAGTGATGAAATTCGAACCGCTTTGTAAAGATAATTCTGCGGCAAAGTGGAATCCTTTTGCAGAAATAGACTTCCAGTCCTTTGAAGAACTGACGGACGTTTCCACCATCTCAGAAATGATGGTGAAGACCGGTGAAGGAGGCAGCAAAGATCCTTTCTGGGAAAATTCTGCTTCTGCACTCCTAAATGGCATCATTCTTCACCTTCTCTACAAACATCACCAAGAAGGACGCTTACTTCCCTGTCCCTCCGATGTCATGACCTTTCTTTCTACGCCGACAATGAGCACACAAAAGCTCTTTGCGACCATGAAACAGTATCCGCATATCTCAGAAGAAGAGTTCTTAGAGATGAATGGGAAAAAGAATGTCCTTAAAGAAATATACGGAGAATACATCGAAGACTTTCGCCCGTTCGCCAAGGCATGCCCTGCGTTTGCTGACGCCGTTGAGAAAAATAACGAAGTCCGCATAGCTTATGAGAAAGCCATTTCGGAAGGACGCGAGAAGGAAGCTGCACAGCCGCGCAGCAACCTTGAACTTTTGCAGGAGACCCTTCGTTATCTAAAATACGAAACAAAGGATGCGTCGGAAAGACGCCACTTTGATTTTTCTGCACCTGATTTGTCACTGGCCAATAATAAGGAAGAAATCGAGACGGCCATCCAAGGACACATGGATGGCAAAGGACCCTGGTATCTTCTTTTGGTGCATCCAAAGGTTGCTGAAGCAGCTGCCAACATCTACAATGGCGCAGAGCAGACGAGTGCATCTATCCTGCAAACAGCGCAAACCTCCATGGCTGTCTACCAAGATCCGCTGGTACGAAAGAATACAGCAACCTCAGACTTCACCGTGCGAGACTTACTCGATCCAAGGCAAGAAATATCGCTGTATCTTGTTCTTCAGCCAAACGATATTGAAAAATTGCGCCCGATCTTGCGTCTTTTCATCAATACCATGCTGGCAAAGCTCGTTCGCGATATGGAGTTTGAGGAAGCAAAGAAAGGACAAGACGCAAAGAACAAAGAAAAGCCGAAGAAACAACGTCTGCTGCTCATGCTCGATGAGTTTCCTCAACTCTATAAGCTCGAATCCATTGAGCGTTCCCTTGCCATCTGTGCAGGCTATGGGGTCAAGATTTGCGTCGTTGCACAAAGCATGGGACAGCTGAACAAAATCTATACCAAAGAAAACGCGATCCCTGGCAACTGTCATGTGCAGATCTACTTCACGCCAACACTGGAAGACGGAGGTGGCACAGCAAGAACACTTTCGGAAACGCTCGGGGAAAAGACCATACATTCTTTCTCAAAGTCTACGTCCGGCGAGATGTTCAAAGGTTCGACTTCAACGTCAAACATGGCGAGAAAATTGATGACACCAGATGAGGTGCGCCGCATGCCACAGGACCGTGAGCTTGTCTTTATTGCAGGATTCCGTGCTATCTATGGGTACAAACTCCGCTACTATGAAGAGCCGTTCTTCAAAAAGCGCATTTTTCCACCACCGCTTTTCTCCGATACAGCTACCAAGATACAGAGCTACCAAAACCTCTTTGATGTCCACGCTCTGGAACGCAAAAAGATTGAAGAGAAGCGTGAGAAAGTTGCCAGTGCACGCAAGGCACGGGAAGAGAAAGACAAATTGGTAGGAAAACAGCAGGAAGGCGAGGAAAAAGTAGATGCACCAAAAAATGATCAGCCAAAAACCAACGATAATGCGGAAAATCCAACAATCTCCGTTCAAAAAGAAAAGCATGACGGAACGGAAGGGGCAGAAGCTTCGCAGTCCCATTGTACGGAAACGCTAAGCGAGAAAGAAAAAGTCCAACAACTCTTTCAAAAGGCATGTGTGCGTTTTGAAGAGGAAATGCGTAAGAGAAGGGAGGAAAAGGAGAAAAATGGCAACACAGACATTGGATAAAATCGTATGGGAGCGTCGTTTGCAGATTTTGGAAACTAGTCTAGGCGCAGACATCATGCACTATATGCACCAAGATGATGTGACGGAAGTCATGGTCAATCCAGATGGGAAACTATGGATTGATCGCTTTGGTGTAGGATTTGAGGATACAGGGATTCGTATGGATCCCGATAAAACCAAACGTGTTATCTATGCAATTGCCGACCTTTCTGGTAATACCATCAATCTAAAGGTGGATCCGTCCCTACAGGCAGACATTCCTGCGTCGCGTCTCTTTTCGAATTGTCGCTTTCAGGCAGAACTTCCCGGTCTCGTAGACGCACCCTCTTTTAACATTCGCAAGCATTCCAAAAGTGTCTATACCCTTGCAGATTACGTCACGCAAGGGTCGATGACGAAAAGTCAGCACGATGCCATCATCGCTGCCATTCACAATCACCGAAATGTCATCGCGGCCGGTGGTACGGCAAGTTGGAAAACGACGCTCCTGAATGCCATTCTGGCAGAGATCTCGACGCTTGGCGAGCGTATCATCACGATTGATGATACCAAGGAATTGAAGTGCACCGCAGAAAACTCTGTGGCACTCACCACCATGGAAAATGTCGATATGGATGCGCTGCTAAAAAAGACCTTGCGACTATCGCCGAATCGTATCGTTGTCGGCGAGGTGCGAAGCAAGGAAGCCTTGACACTGATTGACGCATGGAGTACTGGACATCGTGGTGGATGCTCGACCGTACACAGCGACAGTGCGCTTGAGACACTCTTCCGCTTAGAGGGTATGATTTCCCGTGTCTCTATCACGCCACAGCAAGCCTCTATTGCTCGTGCAATTAACGTCATCGTCTATATCGCCAAGCGAGCAGCTGTAAGACGTGTAGAAGAAGTCATCGCCGTGGATACTTGGGATGCAGGAAAGGGTGAATATATTGTCCATCGCCTTGATGATCCGAAAGAGATGAAATATTAAACCGGATTTGCTATAATAAAAAGGAAATAACTATACGGATGAAAGTGGAACAAAGAAACTGACGGTCTTCCGATGGCGTCAGAGACATCCTGAGGGAAGAAAAGCAGATTGTGTATGTGACACAGGACTGACGAAGCCGACCGTCTATAAGTGTTGGGATGAAGCATCGCCGATTAACTTTCAGGAAGCTGATCGGGAGAAGTTCATCAGCCTACAACAACAGCTACGACAAGAAATATCCCAGATGACTCCTAGGAAAATGCCTGCTTCCGATAAAGAACAACAGGCTATGAAGAAGCAGATACAGAAAAACATCAACAAGCGATCTGTTGCTCTTGTCAAAGAAGCTTTCGGCGATGCTTGGTGGAAGTATACGGTTATGTTTTGGGATTCTCCAACAGCTGTTGAAGATCAAACGAGATCTTCAGGGAAAGAATAGATGAAAAATAAACGAAAATATTCATAACAATAATGAGCAGAATTATTTATCGGTATAAAATAAACAATCTAAGATAAATAAATTAAAAATAAGAAAGCGAGGAAGCTGATGCAATATATCTCGGGTCTTCACGCGCTGAACGTACCTTGTCATTTAGAAACCTGTGGTGACTGGCATCTGCCACCTCCTGTTTCCGAACAGCATCCTCTGTTATGGAACAGCGAGCGTTCCCTCTTCGGAGAAGAAGGCATTGAAAAGGGACGTGAATATCATGGACGAATCTATCCGATTGCCAATCACATTCGTGCTTGTCTTGACATGCTGCAGGCAGGCGACTTCTCAAATCTGCAAGGTATGCGTCATGACTATATTTGCACCGATAGATACGACGACAAGATCTTCCATGATGTTTGGAAAATGCGTGTACTTCCCCATTGGGAAGCCATCGATCATTTTATGGAAAAGGAATATTTGATGAAATGGGTACGCTTTCGAGAGGAGCAGAAGAAAGATGGACTCAGATAGGAGGCAGCCTTATGCTCTATACTTACAATGACTACTTACGAGACTTATTGAAGGATCAGCCTTGTGTTCTCGCCTATGATACAGCAGCAGAATATCTTGGACTGTCCAATGGCTTCCTGACACATGATCCTGCACAAATCTTTGTCATGGTTCCACTTAACATAAAAGACACCGAGGAGTTTCTTGTTCCTACCTTTCGATACATCGCCTATGAGAAAAAAGAAGGACTTTATTGCACAACGGTCAATCAGACTATTAACGACTTACTGCGTGCAGATGGAGACAATCAGGTGATTCAAGAAACACTTGCTAATTATTATGATATGTATGGAGAAAGTTTCGATGGACTTACCATTGATGCCGACCTAATACCACGATTCAATCGGTATAAGGAATGGGCTCTTGAATATTATACTGAGGTTATTTGATGGACAGTATCGAAAAGATAATGATACAAGTGATTTTAGAGCTATCAAAGAATCATGCACCTGTAGTGTTCAAAGGGGCAATGACGCTAAAAATTGCTTTACAAAATCAAAAAGATGCCAGCGTATCAAGAATTACACGAGATATTGATGGAGACTGGATTGCTTTGAACACCTCCATGCAAGAAATGGAAGCTATCCTTTCAAAAGCAATTAAAGCAGTTGATGATACGCTGACTGTCTTATCGGTTCGTTCGTTTGCTGAGGGGAAATCAGCAGGCTTCCGTGTTAGGACAGCAGAAGGAACTCCATTGTTCGGCATGGACTTAAGTGTTCGTGAGAATCCATATAATACACTTTATTTCGTATCTTTTAAGGATGAATCCGGGAGATTCGAGGAGCTTTGCTAGAAAAAATGCTAGTCGATAAGATTCGGGTAATCTCGACAAGGAAAGTATTTCGACGAGTCAAGGATATTGTGGATGTTTATATATTATCTTCCTCAAAAGGAATTAAGCTTGAGAAAATACAAGATATTCTCCAAGAATATAAAAATGATTTAGGAAATTTCTCCGCATTCATAGAACGCAAAGATGATTTAGAGCATGCATACGAAAAATTAAAAGGCATAACAAATAAGCCGTCTTTTTCAGAAGTGTATACACAGGTAAAAATTTTCCTTATGCCATTCATTCAGTCAAGTATACTGCAGCATAAAGGAGAAAAAGAAGCCTCAAAACCATTGCAGCATCGGAAAACACGCGAAAGATAATAAAAAATACTTCTATTATAAAAAACCGCAGGATTTTAACACTGCGGTTTTTTATAATAGAAGAGAGAAGAGGATTCAGATCTCTTGCAATTTACTCAGATAGGAGGGAAGATCATGAAATTTTTCAGAAAAGTTAGGCATGCGGTAAAACAGGTGCTGCAGAAAAAGCTTGCACAGATACGCAGTATCACCAAGCAGGATGTGAAACAGTTTGCTAAAGATTGTGCACCGACAGCAATCTACATTGGCTTTTATGCCATGTCAGGTGTAGCACATGCATCCGAATCCGTGGGAATTACGCCGCTGCAGAAGCCACTTCAGGTGGTTACGACAGCACTCACAGGCCCCATCCCCATCCTTGTCACTGGTGGCGGCATCGCGCTCGGTGGTATGAGCTGGGCTATGGGCTGGGAACAGCAGGCCGTGATGCGTGGCGTCAAGGTTGCTGGTGGCGGCGCTATCGCCATGGCAGCAGGACAGTTCATGTCTTCGACGATCTCCGATGGCAAGTCTGTCACAGGACTGCTTTTCTAAAGAGGAACGGCAATGGAAGAAAAAAAATGCAACGAAATCTCTTGGACGCATCTTCCCGTCTTTCGTTCGCTGACGGAAATGATTTTATACATGGATGTTCCGCGTGAGTTCATCATTTGGAATCTTGGCATTGCAGCGTTCTTTTTGCTTTGCTTCGGACTAAAGTTTTGGCCGATTCTCGTGATGAACGTCATCGCACATTTCACGGTTCGTTATTTTTCTTTGGAAGATGCGCAGTTTTTTGAATGCTTCCACCGGTATTGGGCGAAGCGCAACTATTACGCAGCATAGGTACGAAAGAAGGGGAAGCTATGCACTCGTGGAAAGAATTTAACCTCACGCCCAAAGGCATTGAGGATTGGATTTCCTGGTACGCTCTAACACGTGAAAATGTTATGCGCTGCAAGGATGGCAGCGTCCTCGGCATGATTCGTTATCAACCGTTTGAGAAAGAGCAAGATGAAGACCCGCAGGAGATTGCCCTCTTAACACATCTTTCCAAAGGTTGGACGCTATGGATCGACGATACTTTCACGGGAAAAGAGACGGTGCATACGCTCTTTCTTTCTTGGAATCCATTTTATACCATGGGAGGGAAGACCGAAAACGGCATCAGCGGCAATGTCACGAAAGATGACGAAGTCGATCAGACCTTTGCGCTGGATTTGGAAAAGTTCAAGGCATGCTTTCCCAAGGAGGCAAATCCGACGATACTTTGCTATCAAGCCTATATAGATAGTCTCATGCAGTCGCTTACCATTGGTCGCTGCCAAAAGACCATGCCTGCCGTTCCCGTTGACCTCGATGTTTATCTCACCTACCAATTACCCTTTGATTTTTCGAAGAACCAAGTATATCTAGGCGACGAAGTTTTCCTTGTCCTTTCGGTCCCCTCTGCCGTAGGGCAGCATACCCCCGCTATCCAGCGGACACTATTCGGACTGCGAGAGGCAGGGCTTCCCTATCGGCATGTAGAGCGTATCCTTTGTTTCAGCAAGAAACAGGCGCAGAAAGAATACACGAAGTACATGGAGCGATGGTGTCCATCCAGGCAGTATATGCAGGACTTCCTCACCGAAGACCTGCACGGAAATCTCTATGGATGGTACAACCACCAAATCATCCTTCTGATCCCCAGCGTGGAATACGCACGCGCTGTCCAATATATCACAAAAATTTTCTATGAAGAAGGCATGCTCTTTCAGATAGAAGACTTTGATGTCAAGGACTTTTGGTGGGGAGCCCTGCCCGGCATCTTTCGTGCAGGGCTAAAGCCACCGATTTGCAGCTTTGAAAGTATAAAGGATCTTCTAAAAACCAAAGAAAAGAAAGATAGCCCCGCGTCACAGGAAAGCGAAAGAAAGGGGAACGCGAATGTATCGACAAAACTTATTTCGTAAACGAAAGGATTTCCTTTTCGGCATTATACCCTTTGGACGATTAACCCATGTCGAAGTCGCAGGCTTCCGTGTGGCCGTCTGTATTAATAAGACAGGCAGTCTCATGGCAACGTGGAAATATCGTGGCCCCGACCTTGATTCTTCCGTCGAGGAAGAACTCATCGTCATAACCAATCGTTTACAAGCAGAGATTGCAGCACTGAAAACGGATACGGTGCTTTACTTTGAATCGCAGCGCGTGCCGTCCACTGCCTATGAGACAACCGATCACTTTCCCGATCCCTTGACGCGTGGGATAGATGCTGAACGCTGCCGTCTTTTTTCCAGCGGCATGTACTTTGAATCGAATTTCTACATGACACTTGAAATGCTTCCACCGAAAGATCGACAGGAAAAGCTCAAGGAGTTCATCATTGAAGGGCGAGAAAAGAAGCTGACAAAGGCAGATGATGTCTTAGATGGTTTTGCCGAACAGGTTTATAAGCTCTATGCTGCCCTCAAGAATCTTCGCATTGAAGTGGATTTTTTAGATGAGGATGGACTGATCTCCTATCTGCATTCAACGGTATCGGAGACGGCAAGACCACTCAAGTATCCTAAGACGCACTTCCTCCTCGATCATTATCTCTATGATTCTCCGCTCTATGGTGGCTTAGAGCCACAGCTCGGCAAGAAGCATATGCGTGTCATCTCACCGATTTCTTACGGCACAGAGACGATCTTCGGCCTGCTCGATGAGTTCAATCGCCTAAGTTTTTCCTTTCGCTGGTCAACACGTGCTTGCTGTATGTCGAAAACAAAAGTGGCATCGGAGCTTGATACCGAGCGCAGAAAATGGAAAGGCAAGCTGCAGTCCATTACCTCCACCATCGTTGACGCGACATTTCGTGGCGGAGAACAGAACGCCGACAACATCGATGACGTCGCTGTTGACCGTATCGGCGAGGTTCGTGAAGCGATCAACGCCGTCGAGGGCGATCATATCTCCTTTGTTTATTACACCACCGCCATTATCGTTATGGATGAAAGCCGGGAAGCTGTCGAGGAAAAAGCAAAACTTATTCGTCAGATCTTCACCGAGAAGGGTATGAAGAAAGTCAAGATAGAAGACTTCAATGCTGTGGACGGCTTTCTTGGGTGCGTACCTGGTCTTGTCGGTTCAAATATTCGTCGGCCGATGATTTCAACAGGTAACCTCGTACACATGATGCCGCTTGCGCTTGCATGGGCCGGCAACGCCTGGAACAAACACCTAAACGCACCACCGCTGCTTTATATACAAACAGATGGCGCAAGTCCCTTCCGTTTAAACCTGCACATTAAGGACGTCGGGCACTCGCTCGTCATCGGGCCGACAGGTTCCGGCAAATCCGTTCTCTTAAACACCATTGAGGCACAGTGGCGCAAGTATCCGAATGGACGCGTCATCGTCTTTGACAAGGGCGCAAGCTCTAAGGTGCTACCTGCGGCGTACATGGAAAGTTCTACGACATCGGAAAATCCAAAGCACTCTCTTTCCAACCACTCGTCAACATCGACGATCCGGATGAGCGACAATGGGCACTCGATTGGCTATGCGACTTTCTAAGTGAAGAGGGCATCCAGGTACTGCCAGAACATAAGGCATTGGTTCGTGACAGTCTTGCAACCGTTGCTGGTATGGAAAAGAAATATCGAACCATCACAACGTTCATTTCTTTCCTGCAAAGCAACGATTTAAAGGAAGCTTTCTATCCACTGGCACTGACCGATAAATCCGGCAACAAAGGAGAATACGGAGAAATCTTTGACAGCGACGAAGATCACCTCTCGATTACGAGCTGGCAGTCTTTCGAGATGGAGACTCTCATGAACGCCAAGCGTATTGTCGCCTCGACGCTCATGTACATCTTCCATCGTATTGAAGACGTGGTGAAGAACAATAAGCTGGAAGGGCAGGGACCGACGCTCATCGTTCTTGATGAATGTTGGGTCTTCTTCCAAAATCCGATGTTTGCTGAGAAGATCAAAGAGTGGCTCAAGACGCTCCGTAAATACAATACGAGCGTACTCTTTGCCACACAGAGTTTGGACGATGTGGCAAAAAGCGCAATTTTCGATACCGTGCTTTCTTCCTGCCAGTCACGCATCTTTCTTCCCGATAAACTCGCTATCACTGAATCACGGCAGGAACTCTACCGAAGCTTTGGTCTTAACCGCCAGCAAGTCAGTCTCATTGCACATGCACAGGCACAGCGCGAATACTATTACGATAGCCCGAGTGGATCGCGTCTTTTCAACCTCGCCCTTGACCTGTGCCCCTTTACCCTATCCTATGTCGCCGTCAGTGATGTTGCACTGGCTAAGTGCAAGCGTATCTTGGACACCTACGGACTCGAGCGGTTCAACGAAATGTGGTGGAAGGAGAACGAACTCGAACTTCCGGACTATCCAAGAGAGGAGGCCATCGCGATATGATCGAGCTGCTATTTCTGTTCATTCGTGCTCATGATTTGCTATTTTGCCATTCGTGTCAACCGCATAGAACTACGTATGAACATGCTTGAAAAGGCACTCAACGATGGTATCAAAGACGGCAAAATTCATACCGAGGCCATCGGTAAACCCTTTGGTGGAGAATCCCTAGGTGTACGTGACTTCTTCCGTGCCATAAAAGACGCTTGGAAGAGAGCCTAGTGAGGTAGCCTATGATGGAACAACAAACAGCAAAGGCGCTATACCAACAGTATGTACGGGAAAAGGGAAACCTTCGCCAGATCATCGAGCAAATTGAGCGTCAAATTCTTCAAAAGATGCATAGGGAAGGGTACCATCTGGACTTTCTTCGCACAGCAACTCGAGATAGCCGTATTATTCTTCTCACAGCAGATGAAGAGGAACGCAATGATTTTATCAGAAATATTCTGCCGGAAGGTGCTCCCGAGAAAAAGATGCTGCCGAATCCCGTAAGACGTTTCAACGAGCTTTATGAAGGGGCTCTTACCCGTATAGAAGTATCGTTTTGCCGCGCTGATCAAGAAGCCCTTAAAGAACTTAGCAAAAACTTTCCCTTCGATGAAGTACGCGAAGCTTACCGAGGCGAGAGTCTTTTCCGTCAACTTGCCGGCAAGGGCAATGCCTTTGGCATACGCTACGAACACGGCATTCTAAAGGACATGCAAGATCGCCTGCAAAGCCTTGCAAAAAGCGAGGTAAGCACCATGCAGAATGATTTCCAGCAGATCTGGCAGGTATGGGAAAATAAAGCAGGCGTGCCGCTTCCCTATCGAGAAGGACGTGCGCTTGCAGCGTTTCTCAAAAAGACCGGCGCAAGTGAACAGACCCTACGGGAACTTCTTGAAAAAGCTACAGCCTATGCAGGACGTGACAAGACTGCCTACGTACAGCGCATCGCGAAAGAAGTCATTCGCGAAAAACATATATACCAAAGACTGCGCACTCTGCCGACAGAGCCGGAAAAACTAGAGGAACTAGAACTGTCAGCCATCTTTTACCCCATCTTTCTAAAAAAAAGGATGGAACGGCTTCCCGGCGAGCAGTTCTTAACCTATCAGGATGAACTCGTCGTCGCAAATATGCTGCGCGATATAGGCGTTCCCCCGACGATACTTAAGGCAGGCTTACATCTGTCGCCTGCCCGGCAAACACCAGGGCTAGACCACGACCTGGCAGCAAAGAGACTGTTGGGGGAAATAGGCGCGACGCCTTTTGTCACAGAAGACCAAGACTACGCACGCAGCAAAGACATCTACTGCAGACTGCTGGTTGACTGTGACAACGCCCTTATTGCACGAAAGGCAGACTTTAGCGTATATGACAGGCGCGAAGACTATAACATCTACGCCACGCGAAAGCTCTTAGAGGAATATGGCGCAAGCGAAGAAGAGGTTCTCGATATTCTTGAGGCGTATGGCGGCATTCCCGAAGAAGAGCGAAGCCAAGAGAATCTCAAGCACATCATAGAAAAGGCGCGTGAAAAGAAAGCAGCGGAAGATGCACTGCTTTCCCCTGAAGAAGAAACCGCCGCTTTAGTCGATGCCGATGCAAAAAACAAAGAATCTCCCGAGATTTGGAAGGGCAGCGTAAAACAACGCGATAACGAAAAGGTCAGAGACCGCGGAGAAAAAGGGGAAGAAGAAGAGGACAAAACCGTTGAAAAAACAGTGACAGAAACCTTAATAGAAGGACCGATTGGCATAGCCGTTACTGCGGCTTCTATTGCGATTCCTGAGGTAGGCGCAGCCGTCACTGTGATGAAAACCGCCTCGGCCGTCAAAGAAGTCGTATCTCCTTCAGAAAAAAAGGAAGAGAAGATTCGCAAGTCCAATGTACGAGAAACGCGCCAACGCATCCGAAACTATCAATTTGAGACGAAGCGCGAAGGTGATGAAGGCGCCGATGAGATCTATACGAAATGTGCTGAGGAAATCCAAGAAGCCACAGGAACCGAACATAACGATGCCGTAGATGAGCAGCTGATTCTCTACCTCTTCAACCAGGGATATCGGGAAGAAGAGATAGAAAACGTCCTTGACAAAAACTCACCGGTACCGAGACGAACGCATCAGGCAAACTACGGTAAGGGTAAGATCGCTTATACCAGGAAGAGACATCCGGAAAAATGTCCAGCTCAGCGCGAGGCAGTCGATCGCCAGGCGCGAAAGTATTTACAAACCAAAGAGCGCGAAGGCAAGATAATGACGGAATACGATCGAGTCCTTATCCGTCAGAAAGATCCTGTTGGCGTGCCGCAATGATGGAAAAAACGGTCGATTCGGTGCATAAAAAACAGGTGCGATGGTTCGGCTAGGCAGGTTCATCGCACCTGTTTTTTATGCTCGCCCCGCGAAGGGATAAAAGTTCAACCAGAAAGGAAGTGACACATCATGTTCCATACGCTCCGCTGGCCTGCCAAACGCCTCCAATCCATCGTCATTGCAGGCTGTATCCTAGGCATCGTCACGCCGATCGGCGCCATGGCAATCTCAAGCACACCTTCAGAAGCAGCGGTTGCCGTCATCGATCAGAGGAACATCCAGGAAGCCATCAAGACAGCCATTCAGACAGCGAAAATTCTCACCACCGAGCAAAAGGAGCTGGCGCTTCAGATCTTAGATGCCAAGAAGCTTTCGCTCAAAATGCTCGTTAAGTGGTTGGGAAAAATTGGCGATGGTGGTGGCTGCTTTGGCACCGGTCGAGTCGAAATACCGCTGGACGTCCTGAAAGAGAAAGGCGATATGCCTGCCGTCTTAAATGTCAATACCAAAGCCGTTGAGATCTTCCGCAACGAGATCGGAACGATCGAAGATGCCATGACGGGCAAGAAGACCCTCTATGACCTCTACATGCAGAGCGCGAAGAACAAGAAAGCACTTGACGCCACCTACCAGGCATCGGCAGAACGTGCGCAAGCCTCGGGCAAAGTGACGAAGCAGACACAGGAAGTCGTCAAGGAAGCCATGGAAGCAGCAAAGAACGCTGAAGGAGAACAGCAGATCATGCAGGCCGGCATCCAGATTCAAGGTGCGCAGGCACTCCAAGGTGCAGACACCAACGAACTTCTCGCCAACATCCTTGCGATGGAGGCAGAGAAATACTACATAGAGAACGTAGAGAAAGCCACCGAGGAAACGCGCAACCGTGCAGCTGGTCAAAAGTTTGTAAATTTTGCGAACAAGTGACGAGAAAGGAAAGAATAGATGAATAATAAAGGAAAATATTCATAACAATAATAAAAGGAATTATTTAACGGGGTAAAGCAAATACTATAAGTCAAACTGATTAAAAATACGAAAGCGAGGGGGACGCTGATGCGAAAACTTAGAACTTTGATAAGGAGATGTGCCGCGTATCGCGATCTCCTTTGGCTCGGACTCATCCTTTTTCTCGTGATCTTCACGAGGATGCATGTCGGCTTTGCAGCCGGCGAGGGTTCCGAGCAGATTGTAAGCGCCGGCACAGGACTGGACGGCACGTTTGATACCAAACTTAAAGAACTTGCCTTAGGTGCGATCAAGGCGATGCAGATCGTCCTGCTCATCATGACGGCGATTGCTGGCATGATGAGCACCTTCGGACTGGAGGATGGTAAAAAGTTTTTGTGGCAGGTCATGCTCGGTGCAGGTCTTGCCATCAACTTCGGTGGTTTCCTGCTTTCCGACACAGGAATTTGGGCGATGGCCGACCAGTCGGCACCTTTAACCAAACCACCAGTGTATCAGCCGGATTTGAATGCCGATCTATCGACGACAAAGATTCTCGGCAGCTTCATGGATCACTATACCAAGAACGTCATCGTACCCGGCGCAGCAAATATTTTGCCATTCTGTTTAAAACTCCTCATTATCCTCACCGTGGTACAGGCTTCTTGGGAACTGTCCATGAAGTTTATCTCCGGCGACAAGCTGCAATACCTCATCTCCATCCTCTTAAAGCTCGGCTTCTTCATGTTTCTCATGATGCATTGGATGGAGTTCATGCAGGCGCTGATGGATGGTTTTGAAAGCATCGGTATTCACGCTGCAGGCGGGGACGGGATGCCCAGCGATATGGTAGATTCCTTCTACCGACCTGCTGTCAAATTTGTCGCAACGATCTTTGCCGGACTGACCGGTGCAGACCCGGAAACCGTCTTCGATGGAACGGGACCTACTGTCGTAGGTGCAGCCAAAGGCGTCGGAAAAATGATATCTTCGCCCATCATCACCCTGCTCGGTGTCATCACCATCGTCATTGTCTGCTTCTGCTTCTTTATGGCGGCGCTGGAACTCTTCATGGCACGCGTTGAGTTCTTCACCATGGCCTTGATGACGATTCCCTGCCTCGCCTTTGGTACCATGAGCAAGTTCAACTTCCTCACCGAAAAAGCGATCGGCTGTATGTTCAACTGTGCGATGAAGGTCTGTGTCATTGCCTTTCTCGCTATTTCTACCACGCCCTTTGTCGAATCCTTCATGCTGGACGCCAGCAAGAAAGACGAGCTTTCCAGTGATGCCGGTTCGCTTCTGCAGGCCGTCTTGGCATCGCTGATGATCTACATGCTCATCAAGAAAATTCCTGCGCTCATCTCCACGCTGCTCAACGGTGCACCACAACTCGGCGGCTCGGACATGATCGGCTCATTGAAGAGTGCAGCAGGAACCGCAGCTGCCGTAGGTTCTGCTGTGGTTACAGGAGGTGCTACCGCTGCCGGTAAAGTCGCCGCAGCAAAGGCCGCCGGTGGAGGTACCCTAAAAGGAACGCTCTCACAGCTCGGCCGCGACTTCGTCATGAGCCGAAGTCCGGTACAGTCGTATCGAAGTGCCGTTTCAAACTTCCGCAGCAGCAAGGATCAGACGGCCAGCCATAACCTCAGCATGATGAAAAAAGGCGTTACCATGCAGCAAGAAGCGCAAAAAGGCGGCAATGGCGGCAACGATGCGAACGGCAACGGTAATGGTGGAGGACAGGGACAGGCTACACCAGCACAGACGGCACCAGTCAAAACTGAAACTGGAAATGGAAACGGAACTGAGTAAAGCATAAAAAAGCAGGGCATCTGCCCTGCTGTCACATTGCCCTTGCCTTGGGAAATGGCATCTCTTTTTCTTTTCGTGAAGTTCCGTCAAGCTTTCCTTCAATTTTTTCGAGGCGTTCACGCATCTCTTTGTTTTCCTCGTGCAACTGCTTTACAATCTGAAGCATCTTGTAAATCATATCATTATTTGCCACAGCTCTTTCTGAAAGATCTCGGATGATAAAGCCATATTCATCATTGGCTTGAATCATCCCGTCATTGCCGATGGCGTAGAGGCTGCCAATCATAAGCGGCGCTTTTCTCGGATCCTTTGCGATTTCTTCCTGCCGTCTGCGTTCAGCCTCTTCCGCTTCTCGTTCCTTTTTGCTCTTGCCAAAAAACAAACCCACAATGGATACCTCCTTTATCGTCTTCGTTCCCTTTCTTCTTAAGGGTACCATAAAACACACCGAATTGCCAGCACAATTTTCACAATCTTCCAATGACTTCTACGAAAGGAGCGCAATACTATGACGAAACGAAGGATACGAATACGTCGCGCACTTCTTGCGCTCCTGTTCCTCATTCCGATCGTTCTTGTCACCGCAGGCTGGACGCGCCCTGCGGCTGGACCATCGAGCTCTGCCTATGGCTGGCGTTACCATCCAAAAACCGGCAAGTATCAAAAACACCAAGGCGAAGATATTGCAGCAGCATATGGAGATCCCGTGTATGCCGCAGCCGCAGGGCAAGTGATACAGGCATGGGATAGAAATGATGGTTACGGCAACACCATTGTCATTAATCACATGAACGGTTATTTCACAAGATATGCCCACCTATCCGCTTTCTTTGTTGCCGATGGTCAAATTGTCCAAGAAGGGCAGCTCATTGGCCGCGTCGGTGATACGGGTGTCGCCACAGGACCACATCTGCACTTTGAGATTCGCATTGGTAACGAGTGGGGAGAGGATGTGAATCCTGCGGACTACATTCCAGGACTCGGCACCGGCGAGCCTGGCAGTGGTGGCAGCATCAATGATCCGATGATGGAGGATTATGCCAATTATGACTGGGAGGTTGCCAACGACTTTGCCAGTTCGATCAAGGAAATTATCGATAAACTCGTCGATCTCTTTACCCAAGGACTGAAGATCCTGCAAAATACGGTAGCTGATTTGTTCTTTGTCCTCTGCTGCATCGATATTGCACTCGGCGCAATGAAGATTGTCCTGACGCCGGAATCCGACAGCAAAGAGACGCTCCTTCACTGGATTGTACGGCGCAGTCTCTTTTATGGCTTCTGTCTCGTCTTCCTCTACAACTGGAACGATTTTATCGAAACGGCAGCGCGACTACAAAGCATCAGGCAAAGAAAAGTCCGCACCGCGTGGCTTCGTATCCTTCTAAGAAAAAAGACACAAAAAAGGAAGCTGTTTTTCTTCAGCTTCCTTTTTTGTGCATCTATACCCACAGACTATCGTCGAAGACACTCAATACAAATCATCATCTATGATCTCATCCTCATCCTCCAAATACGAAGGTGGCAAAGGCTCAGGATTCTCGGGAGGTTTGTCGTGCAACTCCAAGATAAGGGAGGTTCTCATCAGCTTTTCACGATCCCCGCCACAATCTGCCAGCGCCTCTTCATAGGTGATGGTATCATCCCCAAGAAAGACAGACATGCCGTATTGATCCCACATTTCCTCCTGCACCTTTTTGAGATATGCCGATGCCGTGCCTTGCTGCACCATTTCAATCCACTCTTCAGGCGATTCATGACGCATACGACTGCGAGCGATATTTGCCCATTGTCCGAAAACCGGAGGTTCTTCATCCATGTCGATGGCACGTGAGATAAGCTCGTCCCGTTCCGCCTCCAATCGTTCTTCTTCATCCCATCGTGCAGACTCTTCCGCCTCGCAACGCTCCCGCCAGACCTTGATCCATGGGTAAAGAGAAAGATACTGCCGAATATCCTCGACATCTTCCTCACACATCCTAGCAAATTCTTTTTCTCTCTCTTCCTCTGGAACATCGACCCATACGTCGGCAAACAATCCCGTCTGACCGATATGAGAATCATAACAGTCTGCTATTAATACAGCGGACTCATGTTCACGTTCGGTCAATTCCTCACCTAGGAAATAGCGTTTTAAGAAAGCAACTTCATTCTCGTCCAAAAACATTTTGTGACCTCCTTTCCTACAAAGAAAACTCTATCTTCAGATAAAGAAAAATTATCGAAAAATAACAAAAAATGTCACCGTAACACTTGACAAAGATCCAACACCTTTCTAAGGTAAATCTTTCGGTAAGCCTCGTATTCACCCAGTCCTTTTAGAATTGGAGAGACTTTTATGCCTCTGGCTTCCAAGCGGCTTTTCCATGATGCTTTTCCTTCCCCTGCCATGTCTTCCTTTACATGGATGCCGCCGGAGAGAAGAAGCGGTGCTAAGGTCACATGTTTTGCACCGGCTTTGTTCAGACGCTGCGCGACCATTTCGAAATTTGGCGTATCGCTTTCCTCGACAACACCGACAAAGATTTTTTTACCGCATGCATCAAACACCGCCTGCAACTTTTCATAAACGGGATTATGCCAGTGTGGAGAGCCGTGCCCTAGCAGTACAGTTGCATCGCTACTGCCTTTACCATAGGTGTCTGAAAGAAACTTGGCCATTTCTTCATAATCTCGATCCTGTGCAAAGACCGTTTCACCGAGTTTCAGCACTTTGAACTTTTCTCTTGCCGCATCCACAGCGCTACGGACCTTTTTCTTGTACTCTTCACCGGGCGTCAAATGTGTCGGCTGTACATAAACATATGTAAAACCTTCTTCTGCAAGGGCATTTAGTGCTTCATCCAGAGAAGGTTTTACAATGCCGCGCTTTGCCAGCTGTTTTCGAATAAAATTAGATGTAAATGCTTGCCGAACAGCATAGTCACCATGTGCCGCGGCAATCTCCGCCGCAATACAGTCAATGCCGTTCTTTCTCGCTTCGTCGCCTGCAACGCCGAAACTGACCAAGAGGATTGCCTTCTCCATCAACCCTGCTCCTTTTTTACAACATCTGCAATTTCTTTACAAATTCTGTCGATCTGTGCTTCGTCTGGGCCTTCTGCCATGACGCGAATCAACGGCTCCGTACCAGATGGGCGAACGAGGATGCGGCCGTCACTGCCCAGTTCTTTTTCGCCCTTTTTGATGGCCGCCTGAATAGCTTCCTTATCCTCCCAGCTTTCTTTTGTGGCAACGCGAACGTTGATGAGAATTTGCGGGTATGTCTTCATCAGGTTCGTGAGCTCAGACGCCTTCTTTCCGCTGCGCTTAATGGAAGCCAGCACCTGAAGCGCAGTAATCAGACCATCGCCTGTCGTTGAATAGTCTGCAAAGATGATATGTCCAGACTGTTCACCGCCAATCTTATAGCCATTCTTCAGCATACTTTCGAGGACGTAGCGGTCGCCGTAGCGGGCCAGAGCGCGCGCCTGGCCGTCAGACAGGCGACCACCGGCGCGGGAGAAGGAGCGCACGCGGGAGCGGATGGCGTGGGAGCGGGGCGGATGGTGCTGAGGCATGGGGCGTTCCGTCGGTCCTCAGCCGACCTGCTCGTGGGCGGCCGCCCGGACGTACTTCTTGGTGTAGGGCGCGATGACGCAGTTCCCGAAGATCTCGGAGTTCAGCAGCGCCTGGGCGTCGCGCGGGTCGTGGTGGGCGAACCAGCGCCGGCAGGTGACCCGGTGCCCCGGGGAGGAGACCACGCGTACCTCGTCGCCGGCCTGCACCGCCCCCTCGTTGAGCACCGCCAGGTAGACGCCCACCCGGTTGCGCGCCGAGAAGACCTCCACCCAGTCCGCACGGCCCACACCGCGGGCGAAGGTGGCGCACGGGTTGCGCACGCCGGTCACCCTGACCCGCAGTCCTGCGTTGCTCGGGTCGCCGATGGACAGGATCGCGCCGATCTCCACGTCGTCGATGTCGCCCTCGATGAGGAGGTTCTCCCCCAGCCGCCCCGGCTCGATACCTCCCAGGACCTCGGACCAGTGCCGCTGCTCAGCGGCGCTCATGACGTAGAGGGCCTTGTCACTGCCCCCGTGGTGGGCGCGGTCCCCGTGCCTGTCGGTGACGATCCCGGTCCGGCTCACCTCAACCGGCCCGTCGACGGCGCCCTTGTGGATCGCTGAGACACCCGCCGGACCGGCGTCGGGCCGCAGCCCCTTGACGGTGCACACCGCGCCGACGGTTCCCACCAGGTCGCCGTCGTGGAA
>ERZ772957.828-NODE-828-length-22213-cov-4.507131_pt1 | contig 22213 bp, 19 predicted proteins | sample MGYA00580682_ERZ772957 | MGnify/ENA primary metagenome ERZ772957 (study PRJEB29015, sample SAMEA2737921) | human oral metagenome | biome: human oral; feature: human-associated habitat; material: dental | place: China | collected 2025 ...
AAAAGAGATGACCAAAGTCATCTCGTAAAAAGTCTAACTTTTAGGGGTCACCTCAGTTATTGTGTTCTTTTTCTGTCATTTACTCTCTTTTCCCTCTGGATAGAATAGGGATGGAATACGATTGGAATCGAAAACGTTGTTGTATTGTAGACAACGATATGTATTGATATCCGCATCATCAATATCGTTTACAGATTGATAGTACTTACCACTTGCATCATAACAACCATAGAGACCGATAACAGGATATTTATCTTTTAATTCATATAGGAATTCCTGATATGGAGTCATTTGGTAGTTAGCTGCCTTCATGATGAGTGAAGACATGTAGTTGATACTTAACTTATCAAATGTTTGATCTGGAATATCGTAGTTAGCCCAAATTGAGAATGGTGTAATGTATTGCGTCATATCGTTTTCAGGTGTACCTGCATGTGGGAATAGAAGATTATCACACTCTGCTCCTAGGGAAGGTTGGTGGTCACCAAACATCACAATCATTGTAGGTTCTTTTACCTTTGAGAAGTACTCAATCAAGTTCTTGTAGTCTTGATCAGAAATCTTCATTAATGAGAAGTAGTTTTCAGCGTGGCCATATCCACCGCCAATAGAACTGAAATCGACAGTCTTCTTTAAGTCATCCTTATCATCATAGCCGCCATGGTTTTGGTAGGTGATATTGAAGATGAAGTTTTTCTTATCTTTTTCCTTTTCGTAAGCCTCTTCTAGTACCTTGAAATTCTGTGCATCACTTGGATATCCATGGATTGTCTCTAGACCATCGAATGTTTCTGCGAAGACTTTATCCTGGTATTGTAGTTTCTTCCATGCGGAAGCACGGTTCCAGTTTGTGGATTTACCAAGGTGAATACCTGTAGTAGTAAAGCCACTTTGGTTAAAGTAGGAAATCATAGAAGGTACGTTTCTGTGCATATACATGTTGAATGGATACACACCACCCGCAAAGAAGGCTGTTGTATTACCTGTTAAGGATTCATACTCACTATTACATGTACCACCACCACGTACATCGACGTAGAGGTTTCCACGAATTGTGTTATCTAAAGATAGATAGTAAGGGATGATGTTATCGGCGTAGTTTGTGCCACCAACATTCATATCCGCAAAGGATTCATTCATAACCATGATGATATTCGTTGGTTTTGTGCCATTTGGGTCAACGTTGGCCGCAGCACGTTCTGCAAGTTTCTTGCCAAGCTGCTTGAGTTCTTCTACAGAATATCCTTCTGGTTTCTTTGGTTGATCAGAGATGTATTGGTTTACAAGACCTGTAAAGCTAAGGGCTGTACCATCTGTTTGGAAGATGGATAATAGGTTCATATCCCATAGGTAGTATTGACCAACACTATTTAAGAAGAGTGCTACAACAATAATCAAGATGGGGTATGTTGCGTAGTATACGTTAATCTTTGTGTTATCACGTGGTACAGCACGCATCAAGAGATAAATTAAGATGGCGATGATAATCGCGATAACCATAAAGTAACGAATCTGAACTTGGTAGTTGGAGATGACATCTGCAGCTGTACCAATTGCGGTTAAATCCCATGGCGCGATTGGACGGTTGCGGAATTGTGTTACGTACATGTTTATAATACCGAAGATAACAACAAACAAGTTACTAATCAGTACTGAGATTGGTAATCTACGGAATAGCAAGTAGATTACTTTATAGAGGATAATATAAATCGCAACGTTATAGAAACGATTCATCAAGTTGATATAGTAGTAGTTACCGGTACAGATTTCTGACATGAAGAAGCACCATATAGGAGCTGCTATTAACATCATTTCGTTCTCTGGAATGTGTTTTGCCCATGTAATCTTCTTATCAATGAGATAAGCGATGATCCAGCTTAATACTAAGATGGAAAGGTATACTGCAACCCAAGCTACTTTTGGTAGGTACTCTTGGGTTTCGAGCTGTAGCCAGCCTTCAACACCATTTACGGTTAAGTTGATGGTGTTGTCATTTGTATTAATGACCATACCTTGAGAGGCGATGATCTTATTAGAAATATTCTCTGGTGTATACTCTGCCAGTTTAAATGGTCCAAATGACACATCAATCTTTGAGATAGCGATGTCTGTCTTTACGTTGTTAAAACCCAAACGTAAAGAGTTTGTAACGATTGGAATGTTACTGAGGTGAATTACTTCCCAAGATGGCTGTGCATCTAGCCAAGTCTTATGAGAGTTATAGTTATAGTTTGCAAAAATTTCTTCTCCACGGTCTGTGTTAAAGTTTGATACGACCATAGTACCTTGGATACCTTTTTTCATGTGTACATCAAAGGAAAGATGTGGCGCATAAAACAGTAAGAACATTGCTGAGATGAGTAAGAACCAAACAGTTCTACGTATATTTAGTTTTTCTTTTATAAATTTCATCATTTTATCACTTCCCTGAATAATGGTAGCACAAATGAACAGAGTGCGTTAACTAACATAGGTGAAAATTCAAAAAGTTCAGAATTAAAAAAGAGTAATTCCGAAGAATTACTCTAGTGATTAACTGAAATATACGAACTCATCTTGTGGCTTTTGGTAGTTTTGAATGCGGTTTGCATATAGGACGAGGGTCTTTCCACCATTATCTAATGGGATAGTCTTGAGATTACCTTGTACCTCATACCAGTTATCCTTTACAAGTTCTTCTACTTTCACACCTGTGACGGTTAAGCCACATAGACTTGTGTCATTTGCACAACATACCATCGCTTGTCTGCCCATGATAAATGTCTGATGATAGCCTGGCAATGTCTCAGTGAACTTACCGCGTAGAATGATTTCTTTTCCATCGTATTTATCTGGATTTTCCATTGCATCCATATACCAGATTCCATAATCGTCATCTTGGATATCGATAATAGGTGCATTGATATTGAATGGTAGTACACCTTCTTTAAGAGTAACCTGTGCACCATGTTCACCTTCGTAGAAAATCTGAGCTTTCTTATTGATGGCTTTGATATTGCCACGCAGCATCGATGCGGAGGTATCCGGTGTACAACGATTACAGATAATCGTATCACTGTACTTTAACTGCTCATAGATGACAGAACGCATTGCGTTAATATACATCTGGAAGGTTGTCGCATCTACTGTTGTAAGAATCTGTACCAAAGGCCAGAAGTTTGGCATTTGTGACAAGATAAACGGTGTAATTGCGAGGGTTCCATTGTATTCGATAAATACTTGGTTTGGATGATAGATGGTATCTAATTCGCGAATCTTTTCTGCGTTTAGATCATCTGGAGAGTCCATATATTCAACGAATGCTTTGCGCTCTGCAAGGTATTTATCGTTGTATCGAACTTCACCTTGTTCAAAACAGATAATTAATGTACGACTGTTTTCTTCCATAAAGGAAGGGTCGTTGAGTGTATCTAAGATTAAAGATGTTTTACCGGAATCAAGAAATCCCGTAAAGAGATAAACGGGGGTTGCCATCTTACTTCACCGCAAAGATTTCTTTGATGCGGGCAACGTCTACCTGATCACCAATGACAGTAATTAAACCAGTATAAGCAGGGGAGCCAATACGGATGTCTGCATCTCCTGGTACATAGTCAAAGAATAACCAACTTCCGTCTGTGCTTGGAACAATACCTTTAGCACGGATAATATGTTCATCTAACTCAGAGAGAGCTAATGCGATATCTTCTACAGAGTATTTGTTAACTGTTTCAATACCGAATGATGTGAATATTTCGTCAGCATCGTGTCCATGATGGTGGTGATGATGTTCATGATCGTGATGGTCATGACCGCAACAGCAGCTTTCTTCCTCATCATGATCTTCTTCATCGTGGTGATGATGGCAACAACATTTCTCTTCATCATCATGACGATGCTCATGATGGTCGTGTTCATGGTGGTGCTCTTCGTCGTGTTCATGAGAGCCACAGCAACAACAGCCCTCTTCTTTATTGTGTTCGTGATCATGGTGGTTGTGACCACAACAGCAATCGCTATCATCGTCTTCATCATGGCAACCACATCCACAACAGCAGCTTTCTTCTTCCTCTTCGAGTTCTGGGAAGCCGTCTGTAGAGCCTTCCATTGCGTCGATAATAGCTTGACCAGAGAGGTCATCCCATGGTGTTGTGATGATTCTTGCGTCATGATTTAACGCGCGGATAATCTCGATATCCTTCTGTAATGTTTCTTCATTGATGAGTTGCGTTCTAGATAGGATGACACAAGCAGCTGTTGAAATCTGATCATCAAAGAACTCTTTGAAGTTTTTGTGGTATATTTCACAACGTTTTGCATCTACAACTGTACTGTAACTATTCAGTTCTAAACCTTCCACATCTTTTACAACTGTTAAGATATCGGATAATTTACCAACACCGGAAGGTTCAATGATGATGTGGTCAGGATTGTACTTCTTGACTACTTCTTGTAAAGCGTTGCGGAAGTCGCCTTGCAATGTACAGCAGATACATCCGCTGTTGATTTCATTGACAACGATACCGGAATCTTTTAAGAAACCACCGTCAATTCCAATTTCGCCAAATTCGTTTTCTACAAGAACAACCTTTTTGCCTGCGTATACTTCTTTGATTAACTTTTGTATCAATGTAGTCTTTCCAGCTCCTAAAAAGCCAGAGATAATATCAATTTTTGTCATTTCATTACCTTCTTTCATTATTATTATATCCTTTGCGTCAAATTTACCAAATCGGATGCCTGATGCGTATCGCCATTGAAAATGGAATTCTTTACAATGACATAATCAACATAACGAATTGCGTTTAAATCTTTTCCACCTGCATAAGAGATGGATGATTGAAGATCCTGTTGCATTTCGGTTAGTGTATCCATGATAGAACCCTTACATGGCACAAGCATCTTTTTACCTTCCACATTTTTACGGGTGCCTTTTTGATATTCGGAGGCACTACCGAAGTATTCTTTCATTGCAATGCCATCTTGCATGACGGTATTACCCGGTGATTCAATATGTCCGGCAAATAGGGAACCAATCATGACCATATTTGCACCAAAGCGAATAGACTTCGCAATATCACCATTTGAACGGATACCGCCATCGGCAATGATTGGCTTACGTGCAGCTTTTGCACACCAACGCAAAGCAGCTAACTGCCAACCACCTGTACCAAAGCCTGTTTTTAGCTTTGTGATACATACTTTTCCAGGACCGATACCAACTTTCGTTGCGTCTGCACCTGCATTTTCAAGTTCACGAACGCCTTCAGGAGTTCCAACATTACCTGCAATAACAAATGTGTCTGGCAGGTATTTTTTAATATGTTTAATCATATTGATGACGGCGTTGCAGTGTCCGTGTGCAATATCAATTGTAATGTAGTCTGGAACTAGGTGATGGTTAGCAAGATCGACAATGAGATGATATTCATTTTCTTTTACACCAACACTAATGGAAGAAATCAATCCTTTTTCATTCATCATCTGTACAAACGGAAGACGACTTTCAGGAGTGAAACGATGCATGATATAGAAATATCCATTCTCTGCAAGTTTAATTGCTAGAGATTCATCAATGATTGTCTGCATGTTTGCTGGAACAACTGGTAATTTAAAGTGATGTTTTCCAAATTGTGTTGTGGTATCACACTCAGAGCGACTGTTTACAATGCATTTATTTGGTATTAGTTGAATGTCTTCGTAATCAAAAACTGTAAAATTTTCCGTAAAAAAACCCACTTTCTTTGAAATGGGGAAATTTGTTATCCTCATATACAATAGCACGAATTGGTGGGAATATCTTGATATAGATAAAGAAAAGCGTAGATATTTCCGGATACAGAATAGCAAAAATGTAATAATTTACATAAATTAAATGATAAATATTTACATAAATTATGAAAGAAAAGAAAAAAGTACTTGAAAAACTTTCCGAAACATTTTAAACTCAGTATATCTTTTAGGAGGGAAAAAGTTATGAAAGCAAAGAAAATAACGGCGACTGGTTTAGCTGCAGCGATGAGTATGGCAGTGCTAGCGGGCTGTGGTCCAAAGTCAGAAGCTGCCACGACTACGACAGTAACAATTGCATTCGATACTGATGTGAGTTCAATGGATAACTCAATTGCGACAGATGGTTCTTCCTTCTCGATGCAAATGATGGGTTTATCTGGACTTCTAGCATTGGATGAATCAGGAACACCTGTTCCAGACTTGGCAGAAAGTTATGATGTAAGTGATGATGGACTTACTTATACTTTCCATTTAAAGAAGGATGCACAGTGGTCTAATGGAACACCAATCACAGCAAATGATGTTGTTTATAGTTGGCATCGTTTAGCGAGTCCTACACTTGCAAGTGAATATGCTTTCCTCTTAGATACGATGCATGTTGTCAATGCAAGTGATGTTATCGCGGGTAAAAAAGATGCTAAGGAGTTAGGCGTTAAGGCGACGGATGATCATACGGTAAAGGTAAGCTTATCTCTACCATGTAGTTTCTTGCCATCACTTATGGCGTTCCCACCTCTATTCCCATTGAATGAGGAATATGTAACATCGCAAGGTGATCAATATGCATTATCCCCAGAAAACATGATTTACTCTGGACAATATGTTATGACAGACTGGAAACAGGGTAATGAATATACATTCGAAAAGAATGATAAGTATGTTAACGCAGATAAGGCGAAGGATAAGGCTGATACGGTTGTCTTCAAGTTCATCCAGGATACACAGGCCGCAATGTTGTCATATCAGAATGGTGATATTGATGCGGTTAAACTACAGGGTGAACAAGTAGATCAATACAGTTCTCAAGAAGGCTTTACAAATCGTTTACAAGGTTACCTATGGTTCCTATCCATCAACTTCAATAATCCAATCTTCCAAAATGCGAACTTACGTACAGCGTTAAGCTATGCCGTAAATCGTGAAGCGATTGCAAATGATGTGTTAAAAGATGGTTCTATCGCCGCTAGAGGTTTCGTTCCTTCAGAATTTGCGACAGGGCCAGATGGAAAGGACTATGTTGAAACTGCAGATACTTTAACAGAGTACAATCCTGATAAGGCAGCAGAATACTATAAGAAGGCCGTTGCGGAATTGGGCGGGGATGCTTCCTTTACATTATTATTCGAAGATACTGAAGCTTCTAAGTCAGTTGCGGAAAATCTACAAGCGCAGCTACAAAAGAATTGTCCGGGCTTAATTGTCACCTTAGATCAGAAGCCTAAGAAGACAAGATTACAATTAATGACTGCACATAACTATGAGGTTGCTTTGACACGTTGGGGGCCTGACTACTCAGATCCACAGACATTCATGGATTTATTAACTACTACAAGTACTTACAACCATGGCTCTTACAGCAACGCTGCATATGATGCGCTTATTGCGAAAGCTGAAACAGGTGAAGATGCCGCAAATGCGGAAGCTCGTTGGAAGGATTTCCAAGAAGCTGAAAAGATTTTGGTACAACAAGATCATGGTGTTATCCCAATCTATCAGAATGGTGGTGCGATGATGATCAATCCTAAGGTATCTGGTATTCGTTTCCATAGTGGCGGTGTTGATGATTATAGATGGATGGTTGTTTCAGAGTAATGTTTGTCAAATGACAATATAGAGCGGTATAAACGCCGCTCTATTCTATTATTGCAATCTATAATGAAAGGAGTCTTCATGTTTAAATATATTACAAAACGTGTTGTCATCAGTTTTTTGACATTACTTGCAATCTTACTTGTACTATTTCTAATGTTGGAATTGATGCCGGGATCACCTTTTAATGATGAAAAATTAACCGCTTCACAACTAGCGCTCTTAAATGAAAAATATGGATTAAATGATCCTGTGATTATACGTTTCTTCCGCTATGTTTTGAATATGTTCAAAGGTGATTTTGGCGTATCGTATGTAATTAATAAAAATAAATATGTATCAACTTTAATTAGTGATCCACTTTCCTTATCCATTCGTATCGGAGCAATGGCGATGGTTGTTGGCTCGATTCTAGGACTTATTTTAGGAATTGCGGCCGCACTTAACCACAATACATGGGTTGATACGTTATGTTCGCTTATTTCCATTGTTGGAGTATCGGTTCCATCTTATGTATTCGCGTTAATATTGATGTACTATATCGGCTTTAAGCTTGGCTGGACACCGATTTTATACTCTGCCAAAAACGCTGGTTCATCCATGATATTACCAGTACTTGCGCTATCAATGTTTCCACTTGCAAATGTATCTCGTTTCGCAAGATCAGAGTTAATTGATGTCCTAGGATCTGACTATATTCAGCTAGTACAAGCAAAAGGTGTAAAACAAACTGGTTTAATTCTTAACCATGCATTACGAAATGCATTGATTCCAATTGTTACAATCATGGGCCCATTATTAGTTAATCTTCTGACGGGTTCGATGGTTGTTGAAAAGGTATTTGGTATTCCGGGGATTGGTATGTTAATGGTGCAGTCAATTCAGAACAATGATTATAACGTAGTAATTACATGTGCGTTTATCTATTCGGCAATGTATATCTTTGTAATGTTAATTGTTGATATTCTCTACGGTTTCATTGATCCACGTATTCGTGTGGCAAAGGAGGGTAATTAAATGGACATGATTAAAAACAAACCTTTTTTGACAGATGAAAAAGTTGATGATTTTACAGCGGAAGATTTTGTCTTCGTACATCGCAATGAAGAACTATTAGATGAAGCATATACTGCAACATCCTATGCAAAAGATGTATGGATGCATTTTAAAAAGAATAAGGGTGCTGTTCTTGGAGCCATCATTATCATTGTCATAATCCTACTCGCTATCATTGGACCAATGATTTCTGGATATAAGGGTGATGTAATCAACCTGGATGTACAAAGTTTACCACCACGTATTCAAGGAATTTATAAACTGGGAATCTTTAGTGGTTATGAAAAAGGTGTTGATCAATACACAGCACACGGTGTATCACAAGCATTCTATTGGTTCGGTACAGATACCAATGGAAGAGACTTATTCACTCGTGTATGGGAAGGCACTAGAGTATCATTGATTATCGCATTAAGTGCAGTTGTAATCGATATTGTAATCGGAATGTCCTATGGATTAATCTCTGGTTACTTTGGTGGTAAGGTTGATATGGTCATGCAAAGATTCATGGAAATCTTAAATGGTATTCCCACCCTTGTAGTTGTTACACTATTGGGGCTGGTACTTCCTCCAGGTATTACATCCATTGTCTTTGCGTTAATGATTACGGGATGGATTGGTATGGCGCGTATCTCAAGAGCGGAAGTATTAAAACTCAAAGAGTCTGAATTCATTCTTGCAAGTAGAACGTTGGGTGCGAAAAATTTCTCTATCATCTTTAAAGAGGTTATGCCAAATATCTTTGGACAGTTGATTGTTATGTCGATGTTCTCAATTCCAAACGCAATTTTTACAGAAGCCTTCTTATCCTTCGTTGGTTTAGGGATTCAGGCTCCTGATGCATCCTTGGGATCATTAATATCTGATGGATATAAGTCACTTACAGTTCATCCACACATCATCATGTCTGCAATTGTTGTATTGGCATTACTTATGTTAAGTTTCAACCTCTTCGCGGATGGTATTCGCGATGCGTTTGATCCAAATCAAAAACAACGCTAGAAAGGAGTTTCCATGTCAGCAAACAAAGATAAAGTACTATCAATACGTGATCTGAATATTTCTTTTGAAACAGCTTCGGGTAGAGTGAAGGCTATTCGTGGTGTGCGTATGGATTTGTTCAAAGGTGAAACAATCGCTATCGTAGGTGAATCTGGTTCGGGTAAGTCAGTTACAGTGCGTGCCATCATGGGAATTCTAGCAGGGAATGGTAGGATTGATAGTGGACGTATTGAATATAGTTTTACAAATGAAAAGGGTGAACGTGAAACTGTGGATATGACAACACTATCGCAAAAAGAAATTCGTTACCGCTTTAGTGGAAAACATATTGCGATGATATTCCAAGACCCTATGACATCACTTGATCCAACCATGCAGATAGGGAAGCAGATTATGGAGGGGATGATCATTCATGAAGGCATTTCCAAAGAAGAGGCGAAAAAGCGTGCAATCGATCTTTTGGCAGAAGTTGGAATTGAAAACCCTGAGAAAAGATTTAAAGAATATCCGCACCAGTTATCTGGTGGTATGCGTCAGCGTGTTGTGATTGCGATAGCACTTGCATGTAATCCAGATATTCTGATTTGTGATGAGCCTACTACAGCGCTTGATGTAACGATTCAGGCAAAGATTCTAGAAGTGATTAAAAAGCTTCAGGTAGAAAGAAATATCTCCGTTATCTTTATTACGCATGACTTAGGAGTAGTCGCAAAGGTTGCGGACTATGTCGATGTCATGTATGCAGGTAGAATTATTGAAAAGGGTTCTATTGATGAAATTTTCTATGACCCTCGTCATCCATATACCTGGGGATTACTTGCGTCTATGCCAGATACAGAAACAAATTCTGATCGATTATACGCAATTCCAGGAACTCCACCAGATTTATTAAAGCCAATTACGTATGATGCGTTTGCACCACGTAATGAATATGCATTAGCAATTGACTATAAAGCAGAACCACCAATGTTTAATGTCGGTGGCCAACACCGTGTGGCTTCATGGTTATGTGATGAAAGAAGCCCACGCGCAGAGATGCCAGCAATTCTAAAAGATAGAATTGAACGCATGAGAGAGGAGAGTGAAAAGTATGGCAGTTGACTATAACACAACACCATTATTGCATGTAGAAAATTTAAAGCAGCACTTTCGTATCTCTCGAAATTACACCACAAAAGCTGTCGATGGTATTAGCTTTGATATCTATGAAGGTGAAACCTATGGACTTGTAGGTGAATCTGGATCTGGTAAGTCCACAACAGGGCGTGCAGTCATCCGTTTATATGATCCTACGGAGGGAAAGATTATCTTCAATGGTCATGATATCAGTGGAAAGCTTTCAAAGAAGGAAAACGATTATCTACGTAAGAACATGCAGATGATTTTCCAAGATCCGATGGCTTGCTTAAATCCACGTAAGAAAGTCAAAGAAATCATTGCGCAAGGGTTGCGTATTCATCATGACTATAAGACAGAAGAAGAGTTAACAGAGCGTGTATATCAAATTTTAGAGAAGGTTGGTTTATCTCGTGAACATGCGACGCGTTATCCACAGCAGTTCTCAGGTGGGCAAAGACAGCGTATTGGTATTGCACGTGCGTTAATTATGAATCCAAAGCTTGTTATCGCAGATGAAGCTATCTCTGCTTTGGATGTATCTGTACAGGCACAGGTCGTTAACCTGATGCGAGACTTACAGCAAGAGCTTGGAATTACGTATCTATTTATCGCACATGATCTTTCGATGGTGAAGTATATCTCTGATCGTATTGGAGTCATGCACCTAGGTCATATTGTAGAGACAGGTACAACAAATGAAATCTTTGATAATCCAATTCATCCATATACAAAAGCACTTTTATCTGCGATTCCAAAAGCAAATCCAGTTGTAGAGAAAAAACGCATAGCACTTAGCTATGACAAGGCAAAAGAAGGTGTTGATTACACAGTTGGAAGCTACCATAAGATTACTGATACACATACAGTACTTGCGACAGATGAAGAGTTTGCAAAGTGGACAAAATAAGTAACGTTAACAAATGGCTACAATGTGGTCATTTGTTTTTTTAGAAGAACAATTTATAATTCTTATGAGGAAATGATGCGACTAGGAAATATCAACCATAAAGAGATTCGGTATGAACGTGAACAGTTGAAGATGCTAAGAAATCAACTCTTTTCGTTGCGGTTACAAGAAAGGAAAAACATTCAAAGTATTCATGATCGATGTCAATATATCATCGTGGATAAAGTTGAGGGAGAGCTTCGACAAATTCCGATTACAGATCTTACAAAAACATTCGCAAGACTTCCCTTACAGGCACTGTATATAAATCACATTACAACGATGTATGATTTGTTGAAATATAATCGTAGACAACTAGAAGCGTTGGATGGAATAGGTGATGAAACTGCAGATAAACTTATGCTGGCACTGCATCGCAGTACTGCAGCAATCAAAAGTCAGATTCACTATCACATAGATCTAGAACATCTAAGTGATAGAGATCAAGAAATCATGCAAGAAATCTATTTCTATCTACATACCAAAGAAAACTTTGCAAAGTTAAATACAATCTATCAAGAAACAGAGCGTGGAATTCAAGAAGCTTATGATAACAGTAGGTTGATTCAAAACTTTTTTGGTTGGATCTTTAGTGGTAGAAAAAAGAAACAGAAATTTTTAAAAGCTGTAGAAGATGTAAAATACTTTAATCAATCTGCTTACGCAGAGATAATTAAGCAATTTTATGATGATTGTACTGCGCTAAAAGATGTAGATTTTGAAACGATATTACAGGATTATAAAGAGAATGCGATTCAATACTATACGGTGATTGAAAAGCTTGCGGATATTGAAATCAAAGATGATGTCGACGAAGATATTGATGTTTCGCTGTTGCAAAAGATACAAGCAACATCGTTGTTACTAGAATCATTTCATACTGAGTTACGTCGTTATCAAGAGTTTGGAACTAAGTATATTCTGCATCAGAAAAGAGTATTACTTGGAGATGAGATGGGACTTGGTAAAACCATTCAAGCAATTGCGGCGATGAATCATCTATATCATAAAGGTCATCGTTATTTCTTTGTGATATGTCCAGCTAGTTTATTATTGAATTGGAAACGTGAAGTTGAAAAACTAACAGACATGCAAGCATATATATTGCATGGGGATAGTTTTGGTGATTATGCAGTTTGGGAGAGTAACGGTGGTATTGCAATCATCAATTATGAAGGATTAGATAAAATCTTCTTTGATAAGGATTTTTCGCTTGATATGGTAGTCGTGGATGAAGCACACTTTGTTAAAAATAAAGATGCACAACGTACTCGTCACACGATACGAATCATTGAACAAGCAGAATACGCTCTATATATGACAGGTACAGCCATTGAAAACAATGTTGATGAAATGTGTTACCTAATTGAGTGCTTGAATCCGTCAATTGCAAATGAAATTAAAGGGATGAAATATCTAGCGAAAGCAGAACTATTTCGCAAGAAGATTGCGCCAGTGTACTTACGTCGTAAGCGTGCAGATGTACTTATGGAGCTTCCAGAACTAACGATTTACGATGAATGGTGCATGATGAATGAGGATGAAATCAACTCTTACCGTAAAGCAGTTGAATCTGAAAACTTTATGGCAATGCGTAGAGTATCCTGGAATTCACTCAATTCCACAAAAGCAGAACGAATGACAGAGCTTTGTTTACAGGCACTCAGTGAAGGAAGAAAAGTTATTATATTCTCTTACTTTCTAGATACGCTGTCTTTCGTTTCAGATCTATTATTAGGCAAAGCTTTGCCGGTGATTAGTGGTAAATTATCACTGGAGAAACGACAAGATATTCTACGCCAGTTTGATGAACCTATTGCGCGGGTATTACCAATACAAATTCATGCGGGTGGGATTGGTTTAAACATTCAGACTGCAGAGATTGTAATTCTTTGTGAACCACAATTAAAACCTTCGGATGAGATGCAAGCAATCTCACGTGTCTATCGTATGGGGCAGGTCAATCATGTATTTGTATACCGATTATTATCAGCTGATACGATAGATGAAACACTGGTAAAACGATTACATGAAAAACAAAATATCTTCGATCAATTTGCAGATGAATCTGAGATTTCAGAGCAATTAGAACAGTTTGAAGAAGCAGATATTCAAGTACTTATTCAAAGTGAAAGAAAAAAGTTGAATCACTAGAGTAGACAAATAAAACTGATAGTACTATGATGATTTCCGTAATCAGAACGGTGAACAGGAGGAAACGGGCATGAACAAACAAATAGTGAATCAAATGTGTTGCTGTTGTAATTTAAACAATGTCCGGATGAATGCTGTTACTGCGTCGGGGCTGCTTTAATTTACAATTATTGCAGTGATTCGCAAGTGCAATCGTAGATAAATCTGGGCATATGAATGCATGCTCGGATTTTTGTTTTTACCGCTTGTCTATATTACATGAGAGAAAGAGGAAAATACTATGTCAAATATCAAAAAATCAACAACTGAATTAATTGGTCATACACCATTATTAGAACTTACACATTATGAAAAGGACCTTGGCTTAAAAGCGCGCCTTGTAGCAAAGGTTGAATATTTTAACTTAACAGGTTCTGTCAAAGACAGAATTGCATATCAGATGATTGTAGATGCAGAAGAAGCTGGTTTATTAAAGCCAGGTGCTACAATTATTGAACCAACATCTGGTAACACAGGTATCGGCTTAGCTGCAGTTGGCACAGCAAAGGGTTATCGTGTTATTCTAGTAATGCCAGAAACAATGTCCGTTGAACGTCGTAAGATGGTAAAGGGCTATGGTGCTGAAGTTGTATTAACAGAAGGTGCTAAGGGTATGAAGGGTGCGATTGCCAAGGCTGAAGAACTTGCGGCGGGTATTGAGAATTCCTTTATTCCACAGCAATTTGAAAATATGTCAAACCGTAAAGCACATTTCTTAACAACAGGACCAGAAATCTGGGAAGATACAGATGGTGAGGTTGATATCTTCGTTTCCGCTATCGGAACAGGAGGAACAATCTCTGGTACAGGTAAGTACCTAAAGGAAAAGAATCCGAATGTGAAGGTAATTGGTGTTGAACCTGCAACAAGTGCTGTATTAACAGGTGGTAAACCAGGTCCGCATAAGATTCAAGGCATCGGTACAGGCTTCATTCCTACAACATTAGATACAGATATCTATGATGAAGTTATCCGTGTTACAGATGAAGAAGCTTTCGCAACAGGTGCTGAAATCGGCAGAAAGGAAGGAATATTAGTTGGTATTTCTTCGGGTTCAGCAATATACGCTGCACTTGAAGTAGCGAAGAGAGAAGAGAATGCAGGTAAGTTAATTGTTGTATTACTACCTGACTCAGGTGATCGCTATTTATCAACTGCATTATTCGCAGAATAAAATGGAAAATTACGAAACACTACTCAAAGAACTAAATGATATTACTGATGAAGATCTAGTATTAAAAATGCGTATTCCTGATCGTACAAATATCATAACGATATTAAAGCAGGTACAAGCAGTTATTTTGCCAGATTACTATCATGCTGGAATGTTAAACCAGCAACAAGCGATAAACTATTTATCAGAAGGCTTACAGAAGGAGATTCAGGCTTCTCTGCAATTTAAGGGTGCAGATTGTTCCATATGTGGACATCTCAGAGATATGTTCTTGCAGGAACTACCTGCAATCAAACGCTCTGTCTTAACAGATATCCAAGCAATCTACGATGGTGATCCAGCGGCGAAATCGAAGCCGGAAGTTGTCATTGCATATCCTGGTTTCTACGCTATCTTTATCTATCGTATCGCGCATGTGTTATATAACTTGGGTGTTCCATATATCCCACGTCTAATGGTAGAATACGCACATGAAAAGACGGGAATTGATATTAATCCTGGTGCGACGATTGGCGATTACTTCTGCATTGACCACGGTACTGGTGTTGTTATTGGTGAAACAGCAGTGCTTGGTCACCATGTGAAGTTATATCAGGGTGTTACGCTTGGTGCGAAGAGTTTCAAGGTCAATGAGAATGGCGAGCTTGTAAAGGGTATAAAACGTCATCCAAATATTGGCAATAACGTTGTTATCTATGCCAACGCTACAGTTCTTGGTGGTGATACCATAATTGGAGATGGTTGTGTGATTGGAGCGAGTGTATGGATTACAAAATCTGTAGATGCTGGCACAACTGTATACTTTAATCCAAATAAATAAGCATAAGGAGTACTCCAAAGGGAGTACCTTTTTGTATAATAGGCGTATGAATACACAGCTAGCAGAAAAGATACGGAGTGCAGAACAGTTAACACTTTCCGATAAGATAAAATTGATACGTGATTTAAGTATTCCTGGAATCCTAGCAGTCATTACAGAAACAGTGATGGGATTTATTGATACAGCGATGGTTGGTGCACTTGGTGCATTAGCCTCTGCATCAATTGGTCTTGTTATGTCGAGTACTTGGTTATTTGGAGAGCTTATTAACAGTGTTTCAATCGGCTTTTCGGTACAGGTTGCCCATGCTGTTGGTGCAGGTAAGCTTGACCGTAGTAGAAGGATATTTAAAGGGTCAATCTTAACGTCTTTATTGATATCTTTTTTGATTGCAGGAATCTGTTATGTATGGGCACATGTGGCCCCATCATGGCTACAAGCCCAGCCAGAGATCTGGAAAGATGCGATAGATTACCTAAGTTTATATGCAATCTTCCTTCCGATACGTCAGTTAAATTATCTGGTGAATGGCATGCTGCAATGTGCAGGTGATATGAAGACTCCAAGTAAGATGGCTGTATTAATGTGTATCTTAGATATTATCTTTAATTTCATTCTAATTTTCCCATCTCGGCTCATTTCGATCTTTGGTGTTGAGATATGGGTATATGGGGCAAATCTTGGTGTTTTGGGTGCGCAGCTTGGTACATCACTTGCGGTATGTGTATGTACTGTGATTTCCTTTCAGGTAGCCCTAACAAAATCAAATGAATTACATATCAAAGAAATTTATGGAAATTGGTTTGCTAGTAAAGAGGTGTTGTCTTCTGCTTGGAAGATAGGAATGCCAAATGCGTTAGCACAAAGCGTATTATGCATGGGGCAGATTGTGTCAACGAAGATTATTGCGCCACTTGGTACAGTGGCCATTGCGGCACATTCCTTTGGTAATACGGTAGAATCAATTTGCTATATGCCAGGCTATGGTATCGCAGCTGCAGCTACAACACTGATTGGACAAGCAAGCGGAGCTGGTAAGAAAGATCTTGCGAAAGACTTTGCGAACATCATAACCCTATTGGGTATGTCTGTAATGGGTATCCTTGCAATAATCTTGTTTTTTGCATCACCGATGATTTTTGCAATATTAACACCAGATGTTGAAGTACAAAAGCTAGGTGTCAGTGTGATTCGTGTTGTCATGCTTGCAGAACCGTTATTTGCGGCATCAATTGTAATCACCGGTGTATTACGTGGTGCTGGTGATACGGTAGTGCCATTTATATTCAATTTATTGAGCTTATGGGGGATTCGTATTATACTAGCGTTCTTCTTAGCACCTACGATGGGTCTTATGGGAGCTTGGCTAGCGATGGCAATTGATATTTCGGTAAGAGGTGTATTATATTTAACTCGATTATATAAAACGAATTGGTTAAGTGGTGTAGGAGGGTAGAAGGTATGCATACAATTATACTTGTTTCAGTTGTGATGATTTTATTGCTTGCACTGATTGTGTTTTTAGGATGGCCACATAAAATTGATGCGACTAGAAAAAAGATATATTCACCACTCATTTCAAAACGCGTGCGTATCTGTGTAATCTCTGATTTACATTCTCAAAGTTTTGGTGAAGACAATGAGCGTATTATCCGTATGGTAAATAAACATAAACCAGATTTAATTGTATTTCCAGGGGATATCTTTACGCCAAGGGGAGATAATGAGAGTATGCTTGCACTCATGCATGCATTGAGACAATACCCACGTGTGTACATTAGTGGTAACCATGATCAAGTACTTAAAGAAAAACTACAAGAGTATGTTATTGCGATGCGTTCCGATGGTGTGCAGGTTCTACTGGATGATAGTGAAGTAATGAATATCAATGGACAATTACTAGAAATCATTGGTTTAACAGATGGCGGGCCTAAGATGGATAAGACAGTAGAGGAAGTAGATTCTCTTTGTATGACATCATATTATCGAATCCTTTTATCGCATCGTCCACACCATATTGCATTTTATGAACAACTACCTGTAAATCTAATTATCAGTGGACATGCACATGGTGGCCAATGGGCAATTCCATTTATTAGACAAGGATTATATGCACCACAACAAGGATTATTTCCAAGATATACTCATGGCATCAAGAATCTTGATGGAAGACTCTTGTATATTTCAAGAGGATTTGCGACTGGAAATAAATTCTTTGTTCGCTTGTATAATAATCCTGAATTAGGATTTATTGATTTGTTACCAATCAATGAAAAACGATGAACAATTTTGAAGTGAACCCTAAAAGTTGGATAACAACTTAGGAGGTTCACTTTTATTATGAAATAAACAAATGAGGACAAAGATGGAATCTACGAGGAACGTAAACCTAGATTCAAACTATTATATTGAAGAAAGAATACAGTCAAAAAAAGGCCTAACTCCTTATTAGGTAAGGAATTAAGCCTTATCATGTCTGTAAATTAAAGTGCCTAAGAAATTGGGATTTGCTTTATTTATTATACTGCTCTTTTAAACCAAATAATAGACTTGTATTTTAGAATGAGATTCATATGATGAAATTGTAAAAGAAATGCGAAAGGAGAACGCATTGTATGGGAAACTATAATATTTATTATCTGTGAGTTACAAAATGCAATATTAATGTTTAATTTTCTACATTTGGAAGGAAGAAGGGTATGACAGATATTTTTTCACTAGGAGCATCAACAATATACATGGACATAATTATACGTATTTTACTTATTATCATATTGATACTTGGAATAATTCATCTCACAAAGCAGTTATCTAAAAAGTGAAAAATAGGAGAATTGGAAATGAGAAAGTTATTAGCAATTGTGCTAGTGCTTTGCTGTGCATTAATGACTGGTTGTAAATCAACTTCTGCAGATAGAATAGTTACCGATAACGTCAAATATTATACAGAATCAGTTACTAATGTGAATGGTAGAAGTGTTGTGCTTGTATTTTATGAAAAAGATGATGTTTTATACTATAAAGCACTTGTTTCACCGGAGGAAGAGAAGTTTGATTATGTAGATCATTATCCGACAAAGTGGACAAAAATTTCCATAAATGATAATTAAGTGGAAGTGGTAAGAAGAACTTGGATGGCGGTAAAAACGCCGTTGCATGTTAATGTTTTACATTCATGCACATTATTGAAATTATGAAAACCGCTAATTATCGTAGCGGTTTTCGAATATGCGTATTTTGCAGCAATTTTCACATTGATTCACAACTTATTAAAGATATACAATATATACGCGATTTGTATAGGGACCACAATATATATATATATATCTTAAATGATTCTAATGGGAAATGGATTAATGAATACATACACTATTACAACAAAGAAAGAATATAGATAAAATTAAAAGACCTAACTCCTTGTCGGGCAAGGAATCAAGCCTTATCGTGTTTGTAAATTAAAGCGTCCAAGAAGTTGAGTGCACTTCAATTTTGTCCATCTCTTTATTTTCTTTCTTTTGTAAGGATACTCTTTTCCAAGCGAGAGTTTTCTTCGTATTGGATTTGGTTGTGCCAGATGTAACGACGTGTTACACGGCTACTGAGTAAACAGATAATTTCATATGGGATTGTATTTAATTCTTCAGCTATCTTTTCTAATGAGATGTGTTCACCGAAGATTTCAACAACTGTTTTTACTGGAACTTCTTGTTCTAAGTGAATCATTACCTGATCCATACAAACACGTCCTACAATCTTGGCATATTGACCATCTACGTATACTTTTCTGCCTTGATTTGCACGAACAAATCCATCTGCATAGCCAATTGGCAAGGTAGCAATGATTTCATCGTCCTTTGCAGTATAGGTAGCACCGTACCCAACTGTATCACCTGCATGCATATGTTTTACCATAACAACTTCGCTGTAAAGCGAAATTGCTGGTTCAAGGGATTTCTCGTAAGTGGAGATTCCGTAGAGTGAGATACCGATACGGCAAGCGTTTGAAGTATCCTCTTGAAAGAATGCGGTTGCGTCACTGTTATCACAATGTACCCAAGGAAAGGTATACGAGAAGGATTCTACTGCTTCTTTAAATTTTGAGAATTGAAGATTTGTAAGATTTAAATTGCTATCTGCACAACAAAAATGGGTGAAGATTCCTTCCATATCACAGTTGGCAGCTTGCAGTTTTTCAAAGGCTAAATGGAGTTCGTCAATTGTACGGAAGCCAATACGACTCATACCTGTATCAACCTTGAGATGTACATGTAAACCTTCACAGTTCTGTTTAATTGCCTTTATGACCCATTCAGTAGAGTAAGCAGTACAGGAGATACTATGCTTGATCAAAATGGGAATATCACTAGCTTCTGTGGCTCCAAGTATTAATAGTTTCCCTTCATAACCTTCGTTTCGAAGTACGAGAGCTTCATCTAGCGATGATACCGCAATCATCTCTGCACCTGCTTCTAAAACAGCACGTGCTACGTAAATATCACCACAGCCATAGGCATCTGCTTTTAATACGGCGATGATTTTCTTCTGACAAATTTCTTTTAATTGAATCAAGTTGCGCTCAATCTTATCTAGATTGACTTGCATCCATGTTTTTCTATACATATTACACCTCTATAAAATAACTGATTGCGTATACCCAACGTATATACCAATTAAACGGAACGCAATACTAATTAATGCGTAAACGTTAAGCGAAGCAAAACTACGAAGATAGGATAGGAAGAATGTTGCAATCAGTGTAAAATTTCCACTCGCAAATAAGATGGCAGCTCTAGGAATGGATAGCGCTCTTGTTAAGTCACCAATAAAGATTGCGATAAAGGTCATAATTGCACCGACAACCATGAATCGCGTATGAACACCTCTACCAAAATGTTTGATCGTAGCAGCAATTCCATAGCCGAGAGCAACAAACATTAGAGAGAATTCGATATGTAAGAATGCGGTAATCAGTCCGTATAAATTACCAAGGATAACTGCAGCGATAAATCCGGTGATGATTGCAGCAATAAAACGTTGGTTATTATCTAAGTATCTAGCGTTATAGATTTTCATTTGAAACCTCCATAAAACATCTATTATTGTAGCACATTCACTTGTGAAACATCATTATGGGTTTAATATCCATCGAGTAAAATGCGTAAGAAAGGGGAGGTTAGAAAAATTTCAAAAAAATTTGAAAAAAAGAAATTAAAAAGTGTTGACGATGAAAAGTCACCATGCTACTATATTAAAGCATTCCACGAAATAAGGAATGTAAGGGATAGATGGAGGTTTAGCTCAGTTGGGAGAGCATCTGCCTTACAAGCAGAGGGTCAGCGGTTCGAGCCCGTTAACCTCCACCATTTTTTTCGCCGACTTAGCTCAATTGGCAGAGCAATTGATTTGTAATCAATAGGTTGTAGGTTCGATTCCTATAGTCGGCACCATTTATTTGGAGACGTAGCGAAGTGGCTAAACGCGGCAGACTGTAAATCTGCTCCCTCTGGGTTCGGTGGTTCGAAACCACCCGTCTCCACCATTTACTGATGATGCATCGAGTGATGCTTACGAGTTGGACTTGATTATTGGGGTATAGCCAAGCGGTAAGGCAAGGGACTTTGACTCCCTCATTCGTAAGTTCGAATCTTACTACCCCAGCCATTTAAGATGTCTCGGTAGCTCAGACGGTAGAGCAACTGACTTTTAATCAGTGGGTCGAGGGTTCGAGTCCCTTCCGAGACACCACTTTATTTAAAATATGCGAGTGTAGTTCAATGGTAGAACGACAGCCTTCCAAGCTGTATACGTGAGTTCGATTCTCATCACTCGCTCCATTACATTCAAATAGGTAGCTATAGGTAACTTATAGCTACCTATTTTTGCGTTTTACGAAAGAAATTTGTCTAAAGAAAGGAGGGTGAGCAAATGGGTGATTGGAGTAGAGTTGCAGTTAGAAATAGAGAAGATCTGATTGCATGGAGATATATGGTGCAAGATTTCGAACAACGAATTGGCAAAAATATAAATGAAGAAGCAGATAAGCAGATTCTGATGCAGGCAATAAATATGAATAAGTATACGTTCAATAAATATACCAGAGGAGATATTCCTAGAATATCCTTACGATACTTCATTACTTATTGTAAAGCGTTCCATATTGATTCTTCTAAATACTTTGCTGGACTTGCAGAAGCTATCGAAAATGATATGAAAAAATATCCAGATGAATATAAATAAAAAAATCACCGAACAATCTAGCTTGGCGGCAATGAGTTCTGTGATTAAGGGGAAAGAAGGTTAATACCTTCAATATAGTGCATTA
>ERZ772957.832-NODE-832-length-22152-cov-5.938317_pt1 | contig 22152 bp, 21 predicted proteins | sample MGYA00580682_ERZ772957 | MGnify/ENA primary metagenome ERZ772957 (study PRJEB29015, sample SAMEA2737921) | human oral metagenome | biome: human oral; feature: human-associated habitat; material: dental | place: China | collected 2025 ...
CTAAAACTTGTCGTAATTATTGTTTTTTTCTTTTTAGAATCAAATTCTTCAAAATCTGTAATAATATTATCTCCAAATTTACTTTTTAATTTTTTTGATAATTTTCTTAATTTTTCTTCTCCTTTATAGTCCTTAGAATCAAAAATATCGAGTTGAACTTTTAGTTCTCTCTCTTTTTTAATATCATTTAATGATACTCCCAAAAGTCTAACTCCTTTAGAAAAATCATAATGTTCTAGTAATAATTCCCATGCATACATGAAAATTTTATCAGGTTGATTAATATATTCTGGAATCTTCTTTGATCTTGTTATACTTTTAAAATCATTAAATTTTATCATAATAGATATATTATTTCCAACATAATCCCTTGTCTGTGCCCGAGCGCTAACTTTTTTACTCAATTTTTTTATTTCGTTAGAAATATCATCTTCTTCTATAATATCTTGGGTAAAGGTTTTAGAGTTACCAATAGATTTTCTTTCTATTGTATATTTTAATTCTCTATTATCTTCTCCGTTGGCGCGTTGTTTAAGTCTTAATCCCTGAATTCCCAAAACACTATGTAATATGACCTCATTAGCATTTGCCACATCACCTATAGTATTAATACCTAGTTTTTTTAGCTTTTTAGTTGCAGCTTTCCCACAACCATTCATCTCACCTACATCTAGATTCCAAAGGATTTCTTTATAATTATTTTTATTAATAATTGTAAAACCAAGAGGCTTTTTAAAATCTGACCCCATTTTCGCAAAAAATTTATTAAACGAGACCCCAACACTTGAAGGCATGCCTAATTGTTTATAAATTCTTCTTTGGATAGTTGCTATTACTTTTACAGGTTCTGGAAAATCACTTAAATCAATATATGCTTCGTCAACCGAAATAACTTCTACTTTTTCTGTATATTGGCGAACTAAATCAAAAATTCTTTTTGATTCTTCTTGATATTTTACCATATCAGGCTCAAGTATTTTTATATTTGGACACAGTTTTCTTGCATCTCCTACACGCATAGTTGACTTTACACCTTTATCTCTAGCTTCATAATTGGCTGTTAGAACAATTCCATGACGTGTTTTGACTTCTCCAGCAATAGCTAAAGGCTTACCTTTTAAGTCCGGATCATATTTTTCTTCTACACTGGCATAAAAGCAATTCATATCAATATGCGCTATCACCTTTGACATCACTACACCCCCTATTTATACAACATATTAAGAGCAGGATATTTATATAGCAACTTGTACTACACTATACTCCCGCTCTTATATTTCATAATTTTAAATCAGTGTGAAATTAACAATTATGATAGGTTTTCTCTTCGTATTATCATATAATAAGCTTGATAACATACTTCTAACTTCAGCTTTTATAGCTGCACATTCTCTGATACTCTTAATAGGGTTATTTTCTATATACTCTATTATTTTCTCTTCAGCTTCTTTTATAAGCTCCATACTTTTCTTAACATATACAAAACCTTTTGTTTGAATACATGGACGGCCTACAAGAGTTTTTTCTTTCCTACTTATAGCATATGAGGCTACAAAAATTCCATCATTTGATAAAAGTTTTCTATCTTTAAGAACACTATCTTCAACATCGCCAATTCCACGACCATCTACTAATATATTACCTACTGTAACGTTATTAGGTATTACTTTTGCTCTATTTCCACTAATTTCTAGTGTAGTACCTTTTGCTAAAATATGAATATTGTTAGCCGCCACTCCTGTTTCTGCTGCGATTTCAGCATGTTTACGTAGATTTCTGAATTCTCCTTGAACTGGAACAAAGAACTTCGGCATAAGCATATTTAACATCATCTTCAATTCTTCACGAGTAGCATGGCTCGCAGCGTGAAGACGTTTTGATGCTGTTACTACATGTGCACCAAGTTTAACAAGAAGATTCAATGTTTGGAATAACATCACTTCCATATTAGGTGATGGTGTCGCAGCAATCATAATAGTGTCCCCTGATTCTATTTGAATACCTTTAATATTCTTCTCGGCAATATTCTTCATAGCTTCAATAGGCTCTCCTTGATCACCTGAAGATAGAATACAAATCTCATTTTGTGGATAATTACCAAGCTCATCTACTGTAATTAAGTTTTCATCTTCTATTGCCAAGTAATTCATATTTCTCGCAGTATTAATAGAATCTTCAATTGCTTCTCCTAGTAATAAAAGTTTTCTATTTTGCCCTAATGCTGCACGAACTATATGTGAAATTGTTAAGAAATTTGAAGCGTAACAAGTTACGATTATGCGTTTATTCGCTTGATAAAATGCATTATCAATTTGCTCAGCTGCTTCATTTTCAGGTACATTATAGCCTTTCATATTAGCGTTGCTAGAGTCACTAAGTAAAGCTAATACACCTTTTTTCCCTAATGTACTAATTTTAACAATATCAGATTTATATTCTTTACTTACAGATTGGTCAAACTTAAATTCCCCAGTATAAACAATATTACCTTGTGATGTTTCTATACAAATACCAAGTGAATCAGGCATAGAGTATGTTGTTTTGAAAAAAGTAATACTCGCATTATTAAAATCATATTTATTATTTTCTTTTACATAGTAAAACTTAATACGACGTTTAATTCCTAAATGTTTTAAATGATTTTTTAATAAATCAATAGTTAATTTAGACCCATAAACTGGACATTTAAGTTTATCTATTATATATGGTACAGCCCCCATAGAACTTACGTGCCCATTTGATAGGAATATCCCTTTTACTTTTTGTTTATTACGAACTAAATAACTAATATCTGGAATTACTGCATCAATCCCTATCATCTCTGTTTCAGGGAACATAAGACCTGCATCAAGCACAAAGATTTCATCAGCTATTTCTATCATATACATATTCTTAGCTACTTCATCTACTCCCCCTAGAGGTGTAATGCGAATTTTAGGAATTAGTTTTTTAACTTTGTTTTCTTTTAAACTTACTTCCTTTTGTATATTACTTTGATTTTTTTCTATTTTTATATTCTTTTTATTTATGGAATTATTATTTCTCTTTTGATGAGTTTTTTGTTTATTATTAACATTTTTACTTACTTGGATATTCTTTGCAATACTAATATTATTATTACTCATTATTTCCTCCTTGTTTAATCATACTTTTTACCGGTTCAAAATCTCTTCTGTGGATTGGGGTAATACCGTATGCCTTTAACCCTTCCAAATGCTTTTTCGTTCCATATCCTGCATTATTTTCAAAATCATAGTGTGGATATTTCTTTGCATATTCTTTCATTAATCTATCACGGTAAACTTTTGCTATAACTGAAGCCGCTGCAATAGAAACACTCTTTTCATCACCTTTTACCATACTAAAGTTAGGTATTGGATAGTTTTCAAAAGGCATAGCATCAATTAATAAAAAATCTGGTCTTACTTTTAATTGTTCTACTGCACGTTGCATCGCAATACGTGCGGCATTATAAATATTATATCTTTCAATTTCTTCATTGCTTACTTCACAAATAGCGTAAGCCACTGCTTCTTCTTTTATCTTTTCAAAAAGTTCTTCACGCTTTTTCTCTGATAATTTTTTTGAATCATTTAATCCTTCAAAATAACTATCTTGTTTCAAAATTACCGCTGCAGCAACGACTGGACCTGCTAATGGGCCACGTCCTACTTCATCAATACCACAGATGTATTTACATCCTTTATTATAACATTTATTTTCATAAAATGATTTTTTTTCGTACTCTTTTTTATAAAAAAGTTTTTTTTCTTGTTTTTTATCAAAACTTGCCAGCAATTTTTGAACACCACTTCTCTCATCATTTCGTAACTGTTCTAAAATTTTTTCATTTGGATTATCTTGTGATAAAATTTCTTTTACTTCATTAATTTTCATCACTAACCTCTTCATTTATCATATCATTATAGTTATCTAATGTAATTAACCCAAACTTTTGTGTTCTAAAATCTTGAATAAGAAGTTTTATTGTTGAATCATAATCATAATCTCCACCAATCTTTTTGAAACGTTTATCTGCAATTTTTTCCATTATAAAGACATTCTCATCATCAGCAGTAACATCTATTTTATACAGATTATTCATATTTTCTAAATAACTTTGTTTCAACAATTCTATTAAATATAAGCTCACATCATCAAGTGGTGTAATATCATCTTTTATAGAGCTAATTAAACTTAATTTCTTACCGATTTCTTGATTATCGAACTTCGGCATAAGAATACCTGGGGTATCTAAAAGTTCTATATCTTTATTAAGTTTTAACCACTGTTGTTTTTTTGTAACACCTGGTTTATTGGCGGTATTTGCTACATTTTTTTTAATTAATTTGTTTATAAAGGTTGACTTACCAACATTTGGTACGCCAATAACCATTGAACGTATAGCTCGTGGTTTTATTCCTTTAGCCACTTGTCTTGCAATCTTTTCTGCAAGCTCTTCTTTTGCTTTATCGATAACTTTATTTAAATTATTGCTATTTTTGGCATCTGTATAAACTACTGTATAACCTTTTTTCTCAAAATAATTCTTCCATTTAGCTGTTTCTGTTCGATCACATAAGTCTATTTTATTAAAAATAATTATCTTCTTTTTATCTTTTACTACTTCATCTAAATACATATTATGAGAAGATAATGGGCAACGAGCATCTACTAATTCAAAAACTATATCTACTAATTTTAACTTTTCTTTTACTTCCCTTGTTGCTTTTGCCATATGTCCAGGAAACCATTGAATTACCATGAAATTTTATCTCCTTTAAATTTACTTTATTTGTTTTTTTATTAACAATTCTTCAATACTTTTTTAACAGTCCTTTATATTTTACCATATTTTAAGCATTTTTTTACATAATATGATAGTTTTATGAAATAAAATCATTACTTATTTCTTGAATTTCTTATAGATGATTATAACTACCTCTCATAGAAAACATAATATCTATAGTGTAAATTCACACTAATTACAGTAAAAAAGAGAAGTTTTTAACTTCTCTTTTTTACTAACGTTTATCAATTTTTTTAACTACTGTATCTCCTAAAATTTGAATAGCAAAAACGATAACTAGAATTAACACTGTAGCAACAAATGTTAGTGTACTATTATTACGTTGGAACCCATCTAAATAAGCAAGGTTTCCTAAACCACCAGCACCGATAACACCAGCCATCGCTGTTGCACCTACTAAGGCAATAGCTGTAACTGTCAGACCAGAAACAATAGCTGGTAAACTCTCTGGAATTAATACTTTAGTTATAATAGTGATTCTTTTTGCGCCCATTGCACGAGCAGCTTCTATAACACCTTTATCAACTTCACGAAGACCTATTTCTACAAGTCGAGCATAGAATGGTGCTGCTGAAATAATAAGCGCAGGAATAGCAGCTTGAACCCCAATAATAGTACCAATCAAAGCTTTTGTAAAAGGAATTAATAATACTATTAAAATAATAAACGGAATTGCCCTAAAGATATTTACTATCGCCGTTACAACAGTGTAAAATCCTCTACCAAAAGTACCTTTACTATTTGAAGTAATATAAAGTAATAATCCTAAAAATAATCCAAGTAAAAATACTGCAATCAATGACTCAAATGTCATAATTAATGTTTCTATTGTTTTTTCTTGAACTTTATCCCAGTTAACTCTTGAAAAATCAAACATTATAACACCTCCGTTAAAATTCCTAGCTCATTTAATCTAGTTATTACTTTTTCTACATTTTCGTTACTTCCTATTAGTTGAACAAATAAAGTTCCTATATTAGCATTTGCTGTTTTATCTATATGACCATTGATAATATTAAAATCAAAATCAATTTCTTTTATCAGCATACTAAGAATAGGTTTTTTAGACGTATTATTATCAAAAGTAAATTTAATGATTATTCCATCCGTAAATACTTTTTTCCATTCTTCGATATTCTCACGTTCTTCTATTTCTGATGCGAATGACGTTTGACTTAAGAATTTTTTAGTAACTTCTTGTGTCGGATGATAAAATACTTCTGATACTAAACCATCTTCAGCTATAGTTCCTCCGTCGATTACTGCAACTTTAGTACAAATAGTTTTTATAACATTCATTTCATGCGTAATAAGAACAACTGTAATATTAGTTTTTCTATGAATCTCTTTAATAAGGTTTAAAACCTCTGCAGTTGTTTCTGGATCAAGCGCACTCGTTGCTTCATCACAAAGTAGTATTGATGGACGTCCTGCTAAAGCGCGCGCAATACCAACTCTTTGTTTTTGCCCACCAGATAATTGAGAAGGATAAGCATTAAGTCTATCTTCAAGTCCTACCAGTTTCGCAAGTTCTTCTACTCTTGCTTTTATTTCTTGTTTTGACTTTCCTAAAATTTCTAATGGGAAAGCTATATTTTCTGCAACTGTTCTACTCCACAAAAGATTAAAGTGTTGGAAAATCATTCCTATTTTTTGGCGTTTCAGACGACGTTGTTCCTCTGTAATTTTATTAAAATCATCACCATCAATAATTACTTCTCCATCTGTTGCAACTTCCAATCCATTTAGAAGGCGGACTAGAGTACTCTTACCTGCACCAGAATAACCAATTATTCCGTAAATATCCCCTTCCTCCACTTTAAGATTAATATTTTTCAATGCATGAACTTTATTATCATATATCTTGTTTACATTTTTTAATTCAATCATGCGCTTCTCCTTTCAATAATTTTCTATTATTTCTAAAATAAAAACGCCCTTACTCCTCAACGGAATAAGGGCGTTTTACGCGGTACCACCTTATATTTTACTTACAACTACTGACATAGCTTATCCTATAACGTGGATACCCGAACAAAGTTTACAATTAATGTTTACCTTATTAACCACACGAACCATTTTCCTAAATGTCATAATATGTCTTCACAGCAAACGACACTCTCTTTGATTATTTAATCTAGTACTTATACGAGTATTGGTTTCATATTAAACTTAGCTATTAGTATAGCATCATATTTTTTTACTGTCAAGAATTAACTTAAATATTCTTTTAACACCTATTTAAACTAATCTTGGTTATCTACTTTATACTATTTTCTCTTAAGTATTCCCCTACTAAGCGGGCCATATCATCTAGAAGATCATCTAGTTCCTCCCAGTTTTTTACGGTTGCTCCACTTGCTAAAGGATGCCCACCTCCTGCATATTTTTCTGCAAGAGTATTAATAACAGGACCTTTTGAACGAATTCTTACACGCACTTTGTTTCCTTCATCAATTGCAAAGCACCACGCGTAAAGTCCTTCAAGACTTCGTAGTAGATTTACTCCAATAGAAACTTCTCCTGGATCAACTCCATACTTATCCATATCTTCTTTCGTGATTTTTAAATAAGCTACACCATCTTGATATACATCATATTTTTCAAAAATAAATGCTCTAAAACGCATAAGATTTTCACTAATAATCTCCATTTTATCCAAGAGTTCACTCATGTTAAAGTCATATTTTATAAGTTCAGATGCCACTCTCAATGTTTCATTAGATGTATTCGGGAATAAAAATCTACCTGTATCCCCTACTATACCTAAATAAAGTAATTTTGCCGCTTCATCATTTAGTTTAATATCATATTTTTTATTTAGATATGTGTAAAAATTATAAATAAGCTCACTACAAGATGAAACTTCAGTATTCACTAGATTAATATTTCCATAATCATCCAAAGGTGGATGATGATCTATTTTTATTAAAAAGTTATTTTTTGTAAATAGTTTCCCATCTATTCTAGGAAAGTTAGCTGTATCCGTTATTATTACCAAAGCATCTTTATAGTCATCTTCTACAACTTCACTATTTTCAAACAGAAAACACAGTGACGGTGAATCTTTTCCTACTGTAATGACTTCTTTTTCAGGAAAGTTAGTTCTTATAAGTTGGTACATCGCACCTTGTGATCCATAAGCATCTGGATCCGGTCTTTCATGACGATGAATAATTATTTTTTTACTTTCTTTTATTTTTTGAAAAATTTCTTCATATAGATTTTCATAAGTTTCTAACATTTAGCTTCTTCTTTCTACTAGTTTCTTTGGAATACTTGACAAGTTACCATAGCTTTAGCTACTAATTCAGTTTTATCAAATACTTCTACATCAAATTTGGCAGTTTTTCTACCTATATCCAAAATATTAACTTTTGTTGTCACTGTACGATCTAAAGGAACTGATTTTAAGAAATACAATGAAACATTTTGCATAAGAACTTCACTTCTATTATAGTTGTAACTTGTTATATGAATTGATTCATCGATAATACTTAATAGTGCTGAGCTAGAGAAAGTACCGAACTGATCTAGCATTTGAGGAATAATTTTAACTTGCAGCCCATCAGCTCTTGGTACAATACCTTTACGCATAATTTCATCAAAAGTATCGTTGTTATGTCCTTCTTGGAATCTATTACTAGTTAATAATGAATTAATTACTAATTTTCTAGTTACTACTCCTAGTAATGTGTTTTTTGCATCAATTACAGGCATAAGTTCAAATCCTTCTAATAGCATAGTATTCGCTACAGAAGAAATAGGGGTATCTAATGTTGTTGTAGAAACCTTACGTTCCATAACTTCCTTAATTAATGCATCTTTATCTTTCAAGAATACATCACGAGCAGTAATAATACCAACTAATTTTCCATATTCATTGACAACTGGATATCGTGTATGTCCTACTTTCAATTGAAGATCATACCAATCTTTTACTGTATTATTAAGATTTATTATATATAAATTCTCTACTTTTATATAAATACTTTCTACTGTTATAATGTCACGTTTAATAATTTGGTCATTTGTTACCCTATTAATTAAATGCGTTACAGAAAAAGTATCGTGCGGTGTAATAATTAATGGAAGATTTTTACTATCTGCTAATGATTTTATATTATCATTTGGAATATATCCTCCTGTTACTAAAATAGCACAGCCTTTTTCCAATGACATTTCAATAATTTTTGGACGATTACCTATTATTAATAATGTCCCTTTTCTTATATGTTTTCCTACTTGTTCAGAATCCATAGCTCCAATCGCAAAATCTTGAACTATTTCATGAATTCCACCACGTCCTGCTATTAATTGTCCACTAACTATATTTACTATCTCAGAATAAGATAATTTTTCAACATTATCACGTTCTTTTTTCTGAATACGTACTGTTCCAACACGCTCTATTGATGATACAAATCCTCTATTTTCTGATTCTTTAATGGCTCTATATGCTGTTCCTTCACTAACTTTCAATTCTTTTGCCACTTGACGAACTGAAATTTTGCTTCCTATCGGTAAACTTTTTATATACTCTAATATTTTCTGATGTTTCGATTTCATAATTTGTCCTCCTTTTTTATTATAATACAAACTTTTATTTTATAACACTTTACTACTATAAATAATTATATACTTTTTAAGACTCTATTTCAAGCATAAAAACGACGAAATTTAAGTTGTATTACTTGCATTTCATCGTTTTAAAGAGTTTTATTTTTAGAAAAATAATTTATATTAGTAGTATAAACATTATTCTCACTTTATATTATTACAGCAATGTTTTTACTTTTCTTCTATAACACCTTTATAGATTTTTAAAAAATTATATTACTACTTTCTACCAGCAGGTAGCTTTTTAGCATAACCTTCTTTAGTCTCTTGTTTAGCTCGAGCAATTACTAGTGAATCTGCTGGAACATTTTTAGTAACAGTAGAACCTGCTGCTATAACTGCACCATCTCCTATTTCAAGTGGAGCTATTAAATTTGAATTACATCCTATGAAAGTGTTACTACCTATTGTAGTTTTATATTTATTTTTACCATCATAATTTACAGTAATTGTACCACAACCTATATTTGTGTTGGCTCCGACGGTAGTATCTCCAAGATAGCTTAAATGGGCTGTTTTAGAACCTTCTCCGTATACTGTATTTTTCAACTCTACAAAGTTTCCTACTCGAACATTGTCTCCAAGTTCACAATTATTTCTAATATGAGAATATGGTCCTACACTTGTTTTATCACCAATTTTTGAATCTCTAATAGTTGAAGATAAAACTTTCACACCATTGCCTATAACTGCATTTTCTAAATATGAATTAGGCTTTATTTGACAATCTTCTCCTATAACAGTATTTGATTTAAGAGTTACATTTGGATAGATAGTAGTATCTCTCCCAATAATAACATTAGGCGCTATATAAGTATTAGCAGGATCTACCAGCGTAACCCCCGCTAACATATGCCTTGTATTGATTCTATTGCGCATTACATTTTCTGCATAAGAAAGTGCAACTCTATCATTAACTCCAAATGTTTCGTCAAAGTCGTCACATAAATAAGTTTCGATAATTTCTTTTTGTTCACGAACTAAAGCAAGTACATCTGGTAGATAATATTCCCCTTGCTTATTATCATTTTTAACCTTTTCAAGCATTTCAAATAGTAGTTTGTTATCGAAGCAGTATATCCCTGAATTAATCTCTTTTATCTGTTTTTCTTTATCAGTTGCATCTTTTTCTTCAACAATTTTCACTAATTTTCCATTAACATCTCGAATGATTCTTCCATAAGCAAATGGATCATCAGCAATAGCAGTTAGAACAGTTGCTTTAGCATTACTCTTTTCATGATGATCTAACATATTGTTTATAGTTTCTGGGCGAATAAGTGGAGTATCTCCATACATAACTATAGTTGTTCCTTCTTTATCAGCAAGCTCACTTTTGGCCATTTTAACCGCATGCGCTGTTCCCAATTGCTCTGCTTGAAGGACAAACTTAGTCCTATCACCTAATACTTCTTTAACTCGTTCAGCTCCATGCCCAACTACTGTAATTACTTCTTGCATCTCTAAATTGCTCAAACTATCTAAAACAAGTTCTACCATAGTTCTATCACAAACTTTATGCAATACTTTATATAATTTTGATTGCATTCTTGTACCTTTTCCAGCTGCAAGTATTACCGCATATCTGTTATTGCTCATTAATTTTATCCTCTTTCTCTACTTGTCTTAATTTTTCTATTACATTTCCTAACTTAACATCAAAAGTTCCGTTAAATTCATCAATATTATCAATTTTTGATAAATATAAATAATCATCTTCGTGTTCTCTAGGTGAATCATAACACTGTGTTATTATTACCTTTCCTACTACAGTCACATCAAATTCATTCATAAGACTTTCCATACCAGTAAGTACTCCACCACCACGCATAAAATCGTCTACTAACAAAACCTTCGAGTGACTTTCTAAACTTCTTTTAGATAAAATCATAGTTTCTATTTTTTTTGTTGATCCTGAAACATAGTTTATCGCAACTGTTGTTCCTTCTGTCACCTTATTATCACGTCTTATTGTAATAACCGGTTTATTTAAAATAGAAGCTATAGCATAAGCTACAGGAATACCTTTTGTAGCAACAGTAACTACTGCATCAATTTCTTTATTTTTGTAAACAGTCGCTATAACACGCCCTAACTTATTCATAAGACTAGGATTTCCTATTATATCAGACATAAAGATATAGCCACCAGCAAGCAAGCGACTTCCATCATTGATTTTATCTATAAACTCATTAAGAATAACCTTAGCATCTTCCTCTACTAATGTTGGCGTAAAAATAACTCCTCCGCTAACACCAGCAAGCGTTCTTACTTCACCAATATTTTCTTCTTTAAAACCATTTTTTATAATATGGATATCTTCACTGATTGAAGATTTTGCTTGGTTAAACTTTGAAACAAAATATGTCAAAGGTATTAGCTTATTTGGATTATTTAATAAATACTCCGTCATTACTACTATTCTTTCGCTTCTCTTTAATTTCATCTTCTGCTCCTTGTAAAACATATTTCACACGAACTACGATATAATTCTATAAAATTTAGATTTTCAGTATTAATTCGTATATTATACCTATATAATACCATTATCGTTCGGATTAGTAAAGAGAAACTCCTTTTTTCTACACTAAAATTAGTTGTTTCGTCCTTAATTTTTACAAAAAACTTACTTTTATAAAAAACAAATAAAGAAATTCTTCTAAATTTGTTCTTCTAAAGACTCAGCATAGTTCCCCCAAACCTCTAGGTATTCTGCTGTTTCCCTAGACTCTCTTCTCCCCCAGAAGATAGTGAAAATTTTACCGAACCACCCTGGATAACCCTGTATCCTTGTGATTTGCGTCCTATTCTCCCCCAAATCTAAAACCTTACTATAAGTATAGATTTCAATGGTTTGTGCTCAGCGTGTATTTCCACGGTCATATTTTCTTCATCTATACTATATAATTCACAATCCATTACTACCCCTTCCTTAGAAGTTATATTATATTTTCTTCCAATTTCAAAAAAATCAGTATCCATTGAATAGGAAATTCCACTGTTTGTAGATAGATCCGGCAACCATTTATTCATCTCTTTTAATGCTTGCCAAGCAAATTCTGAACTAACATTTAATATTTTATCCCTTTGATACATTTTCATTATATTTCATCTCCATCCTTTTTATTTAGCATATATAATTCATATTATCGCCTCAAATTTATTATACAAACTACACTAAAATTTAGCAATATTAATTACATCTGTATTTGCAATCAAAACAATTTTTCTCTATTATTTTACTTTCATCTGAATTTCTTGTAACAACTATACTATAATTAAAGCAAAATCTTGACTTATCCTCCTTTATATAGTAATATTCATTTATAAATAAAGAATAAGGAGTTTATTTTTTTATGAGAAAATATTTTGGAACAGACGGTATTCGTGGTGTCGCTGGCGAATCACTTACCGCTGATTTAAGCTTTAAAGTAGGAAAAGCCCTTGGTAAACTACTTACTGAAAAAAAAGAGCGCCCAAAAGTAATAATCGGTAGAGATACTAGAATTTCTTGTGATATGATTGAATATGCCCTAACAGCAGGTCTAACAAGTGTTGGAGTTGATGTTATGACTGTAGGGGTTATCCCTACTCCAGCTATAGCTTATTTAACTAAAACTATTGAAACAGATAGCGGAATTATGATTTCTGCTTCACATAACCCATACCAAGATAATGGAATTAAAATTTTCGGTCCAGATGGATTTAAACTTACTGATGAAGAAGAATTAGAAATTGAAACTCTGATTGACAATTCAAACGAAATAGCGAATGCTAGCTACGATAGAATTGGTAAATTATATTCAGGTAGCGAACTTAGTCAAAAATATATCCACCATATAAAACAATCTATTTCAGGTGACCTTTCTAACCTTAATATTGCACTTGACTGCGCTAACGGTGCTACAACGGGGGTTGCTCCATTCTTATTTGGAGATTTGGAAGCTGATATTGAAACGATTGGTTGTACACCTAATGGTATTAATATCAATGAAAATGTTGGATCTACGAAAATTAATACCCTTGCTAACTTTGTAAAAGAAAACAACGTTGACGTTGGCTTTGCTTTTGACGGGGATGGTGATCGCGTATTAGCAGTAGATGCTAATGGAAATGTTGTCGATGGAGATAAGATTATGTTTATCCTTGCTAAACATCTTAAAGAAAAAGGTGAACTTAATGACAATATGGTTGTTTCAACAGTAATGAGTAATATTGGCTTCTATAAAGCTATAGAAGAAAATGGTCTACAATCTGTAAAAACTGCGGTTGGAGACAGATATGTTGTTGAAGAAATGAGAAACAATAACTACTCTCTAGGTGGAGAGCAATCAGGTCACATCATCTTGATGAACTACGCTACTACTGGAGATGGAATACTAACAGCTGTTAAACTAGCTGATATTCTAAAGACTTCTGGAAAAACTTTACAAGAGCTTGCTGGTGAGGTAAATATCTACCCACAAAAACTGGTTAATATAAAAGTACTAGATAAAAAATTAGCTATGGAAGATAGAGATGTTCTTGAGGAATGCGCTAAAGTTGAAAAAGAACTTGAGGGAAATGGACGTATTTTACTACGCGCATCAGGTACTGAAAATCTAATTCGTGTTATGGTCGAAGCTAGCAGTGATGAACTTACAGATAAATACTGCGAACAAGTTGCACAAATAGTTCGTGAAAAATACGAAGTCAAATAGTTATTGAAAAACTTTTAATATATACATAAAAACAAATATAACGAAATACGGATATTTCGCTATATTTGTTTTTATAATTATTACATTTTTCAGCTATAAATTCTATAAATATTTTATAAAAATAATTTAATAACTCTTCTTTATAAATAATAAATTTATTATTCTCATTAAAATTATTAAAAAATTCATTAATTGACAAATCATTAGTAGAACCTAAAAACAATTTAGCTTCTCCACTCCCTTTATCTGATCGTAATTTAATATCATTTCTTACAAAACTACTAGAGATTGGTATTAATCTTTCCATTCAATCATTTCTCCATTTCCAATTATTTTTCTCCTAATAGAGGATATGCTTTATAAATCTCTTTTAATATTTCCATCAATACATCAACTACAATAGAATTTCCAGATTGTTGATACATAGCAGTGTCAGATACTACTATTTTAAAACTATCACAAAATCCCATTAATCTTAGACATTCTCGAGGAGTTAATTTCCTTAATCTTCCTTCAGTAGTAACATAATTATCTACACCTGCTCTATGCATTTTATGCATTGTAGTAAGAAGTGGTCTAGCTATTTCTAAATCAGTTTTAGGTTTAGAATAAAATCCTTTTGTTCCTGTTGACAACACATATTTCTTAACTTTTTCTGATAAAAAGTATTTTTCTAAATCTTCAATTAGTGTGGCTTTATCTTTTCTTTCTTCTTCAAAGATAAAATCACCGTGCCAATTAAATTGTTGGTTTTTCTTTTGGCATAATTGTATTTCTCCATCGATTTGTGTGTATCTCTTATCAATATTTTTTTTAGATGTAACAAATTCTACACCCTTTTTAGCAAGATAATATTTGCCTGAGACACTATCTAATAGAAAATCTTGCATCGTTTTATTTAATTCTAGTTTATTTGGAAAATGAAAATCATTAATATTCAAATCATTTCTAAAACCTACGACAAAAACTCTTTCTCTATTTTGAGGAATACCATACTCTTTTGAATTTAAAACTTTATATTTCCAGTTATAACCCAAATCATCAAATATTTTAGCCATAGTTTCCCAAGTATTGCCATTATCATTACTTAAGACTGCCCTAACATTTTCATAGATAAAAACTTTAGGTCTAATTTCTTCTACTAGTCTCGCATACTCATAAAACAGTGTTCCTCTAGTATCGCCTAAACCTCTCTGCTTTCCTACTAAACTAAAAGACTGACAAGGACTACCTCCTACAAATAAATCAATATCTTTGAACTTTCTACCATCCAAAAATGAAACATTCCAATGAAATCTAGAATCATCTATGGCGTAATTAGCAAAATAAGACTGTCTAACTTTATTTTGTTTTTCTTTTCCCTGATATAATGAATCTACATACTCTTTTTGTTCTTCCAAATTATCCATTAAGAATACTCTTTTTCTTATTCTTTCAGTATTAATTCTTTCATGTAACATTGATAATTCTTCTCTTATTAATTTAACTTCTTTAATAATTTCTTTAGCTTTATCAAAAGAGACTGTCACTAATGATACGATATTTATTTTATTATCTAATTTTACAATATCTTTATTCAACTTAACAAATATTTTAATATCAGAATATATTCTATCTATATCTAAAAAATCTTCTTTTTCTAAGTATTGTAAAAATTTTTCATAAAAAACTTTTTGAGTTTTTGTAAACTTTTCTTCTTGAAGCATTCTTTTGACTAGATTATGTATAGCGCTAAAATTATCATCAATATCCAATACATCTTTCTCTATATTTGATACCCTTATCTGAATTAAAGAAAGTTTATTAACTAACCAATCATCATTTTCATCAGTAGTCTCTATTAATTTAGTTAAATATTCTATTTCTTCATTTATCTCCTTAAAATTATCATCAATATTTTTTGATAAAATATCTACTTCTCCATTATCACAAGCAAATTCTATCTTATAATCAATTCCTAATCTCTCTAAAGCATGTTCAATTGCTCCTATTCCACTAAAAACAGTTGCTAACTTTAACATTTTTATCCTCCACACATTCTACTATTTCTGATAATTTGCACTCTAATACTTCACAAATTTTTACTAACGTATCCGTTCTTACACATTCATTATTTTTTAATTTTGTAAATGTACTAGAACCTAACCCTGTTTTTTCTTGAAGTTCTTTTTTTGTCATTTCTCTATCAATTAATAATTTCCATAAAGGTTTATAACTTATTCTCATTTTAAATCCTCCATAATTACTTAAATCTATTATATCATAAAACAACCGAAAAACACATTTAAATAACCTTAAACGGTTGTTCATTATATAAATATTATTTTTATACACTCTCTTTCAAGAACCACTTTAATATTTATCATAATTCTTTAAACAATTCTCCAAAAGCTTCATCTACACTAACTGATTCCCCATTTTCAGCTTGTTCTAGACTTAACTCCGTAAAATCATTAAACTCTGTGACTGTCATATCTTCTATAAATATTATTCTTTCTATAAAGCTCCTACAATTCTTGTTATCTTGTATATTAAATTAACTATTTTCCATAAATTTTAATTTCCAATCACTATATTTATTTCAATTTATAATGCATCAAAATATGCTTTTTATCACTTTTAATATTACAATATAACTAGTCCAAATTTATGTACTAATAAAAAACATCTTTGCTTTGACCAAGAAAGATAGTTTCTATAATAAATAATTTTTAAGTAATTGGCTTAGATCGGCATCCTCTTTTATATTTACTTTTTAAAATTTGATTTTTGAATTGTTATAACTTATTATTACTTTGCTCTTATAGGCTTTTCACTTGTAAAATTATTTTTCTTAAGCTATAGTATAAACATAAGAGAGAACCGTTGTTAAGACGACTACTCGTTTTAAGTTAAAGAATAACTATCTTGCGTGCAAAAGTGGAGATAGTTATTTTTTTAAAAATTATACTACTCTAACCAAACTCCCTACCTCATAAACTTCGTTATTTTTCCTTCTTTTTTGTATGTTTCTACTGCTTTTGCTACTTTCTCAAAATCACATCTTAAGCTGTATGAATAGATATCTCTAAATAATCTATATCCTAGTTTTTCATTTACTTCGAATGCTAGTGTGTATAGTTCATATGTTTCCATTGAATCGAAGTTTTCGTGTGTTTTTACTACATCTACTAATATATCGTCGCAATGTTCCACTAACGCTTTTTCTAGTCTATCATTTAAAAATTTTGATTTATCAAGACTATATTTATATATTTCTCTTGATGTAGTAGAAAAGTCTGCTATTAAGCTTTCTCTATCTAGTTTATCATACAGTTCATATCCTAACTGTTCATTTACATCTTTTGCGATTTTTACTAATCTTTCTTCTGATACTGGATCTAAACTAAATGCTACGTTACTAACTTCTGATAATGTTTCATTGTTTTCCTCTATCGCTTTTTTTAATAATTCTAATTTCATAAAGATCCTCTCAACCCTAATTTTCTTACACTCTATTATAACATATTTACTAGTAATTCTTATATCACTTTACAACTTTTCTTCTATATCTTATATATCCCTGAATTTAACTATTTCGTATAAAGTTCTCTTGAAAAATTAGCCATTCTACGTTAAAATTAATGTATTAACTAAGAAGAGTTTAAAAATGAGTGAATCGAAAATTGTTTTAACTATTAATGATGAATTAAAAAACGAAGTTGAGGAACTATTCTCTAGTCTTGGATTAAATTTAGAAACTGCCATTAGTATGTTCCTTACAAAAGCCGTTAATGAAGGCGGCATACCCTTTGATATAAAGCAAACAAAATATGTTGAAAGTCCTGATTTCATTTCTAGTCACTTCACTATTAAATCAGCTGTATATGAGATACATGAATACATTAAAAATAAATTCAATGAAGAGCCCTCATTTACCTTAACCTGCGAAAATAGAGATCTTACAGATGATGAAGCTAGTAAACTATTTATTCTATTTTCTAATAATACTGAAGAGATTGATCAAGAAGAATTCACAGAAAAAAATAAAGATAACCTAGTAGAATTATCTACAATCACCTTCCCAGCATTAAGACGACTATCAGATGAACAACTACGTGATATCGTAAATGCACATATATCACAAACTACTATTTAATTAAATAACAGTAAATGAATGATAATATTTTTAAAAATATATCAAAAAAACACTCAAAATACCATAACTGTATTTTGAGTATTTTTTAAAAAATTCTAGATATTATTCTTCCTAAATTAGCCAATCAACGGTATATTTGATTTCTATACCATCAATATAGTTGATTTCTTCATAACGACCTGTAAGTACTATTTTATTATAGTTATCTTTTATCATTAATAATTTATCCGTTTCATGTGAATTATTTGAAATTTGATATGCAACTTGATAGTATTCAATTACTCCATCTTTTTCTTCTACAAAAAATCTAGTTCCATTTCTTAATGTCCGCTCTTAAATTCAGTTTTCCCGCTAATTTCCACTATATTTCAATTTAAGTAAATTACCAAATACAACAAAAACTCGAAGCAAAGATTCTTCCTTGCCTCGAATTTATTATACAGCCCATAAAAATAACCCCAAAACACTTATAATGTTCTGAGGCTATTTTTATATTTTATTATCTCTTCGCTATTTCTTCCAATAGCATTTTGTTAATCATTTGTGGGTTGGCTTGTCCTTTAGAAACTTTCATAATTTGTCCTACTAAGAAACCAATAGCACGATCACGTCCGTTTTTGTAGTCTTCGATAGATTTTGGATTGTTATCTAATGCTTCGTTAACCCAAGCAAGTAGTTGTCCGCTATCTGATACTTGTACAAGACCTTTTTCTTTAACGATTTTCTCAGCATCTCCACCGTGTTCGATAAGTTCTACGAATACCTTTTTCGCGATTTTACTTGAGATTGTTCCATCAGTAATTAATTTAATCATTCCTGCTAGACCTTCTGCAGTTAATGCTGTTTCGCTAAGTTCTTTTTGAACTTTGTTTAGATAAGCATTCACATCTACCATTAGATAGTTAGATGCTAGTTTGGCATCTGCTCCTAATGATACAGTTTTTTCGAACATATCTGACATTTCTTTTGTTAGTGTTAGTACGTGTGCATCATATGCTGGTAGTCCAAGTTCTTCCTGGTATCTTCTTTGACGAGCATCTGGAAGTTCTGGGATAGTTTTTCTTACTTCTTCCATCCATTCATCAGAGATAATCATAGGTACGATATCTGGCTCTGGGAAGTAACGGTAATCGTCAGAACCTTCTTTAACACGCATTAGTTTTGTTGTTCCTGTTGTTTCATCGAAACGACGTGTTTCTTGCTCAATTTTCCCACCTGATAGGATTACTTGTTCTTGACGTTTTTCTTCATACTCAAGGCCTTTTCTTACGAAAGTAAATGAGTTTAAGTTTTTAAGCTCGGTTTTTGTTCCGAATTTTTCTTGACCGTAAGGACGGATAGAAATGTTCGCATCACAACGCATAGATCCTTCTTCCATCTTAACATCTGATACTTCGATATATTGAATAATTGAACGTAGTTTTTCTAAGTAAGCATATGCTTCTTCTGGTGTTCTAATATCTGGCTCAGATACGATTTCGATAAGAGGTGTTCCTTGACGGTTAAGGTCTACTAGTGAATAACCATTTTTGTGAGTTAGTTTACCAGCGTCTTCTTCAAGGTGAGCACGTGTAATACCGATACGTTTTGTTTCTCCGTTTACTTCGATATCAATCCAACCATTTTCTCCGATTGGTTGGTCGAATTGAGAAATTTGGTATGCTTTCGGATTATCTGGATAGAAGTAGTTTTTTCTATCAAATTTTGACTCACGAGCTACTGTCATGTTAAGAGCCATTGCAGCTTTCATTCCCCATTCTACCGCTCTTTTGTTTACTACTGGAAGTACTCCAGGGTATCCTAAGTCGATTACGTTAGTGTTAGTATTCGGTTCTGCACCAAAGTGAGCTGGAGATGGTGAAAATATTTTTGAATCTGTTTTTAATTCTACATGGACTTCTAGTCCAATTACTGTTTCAAAATGCATCTTGTTTCTCCTATTATAATTCTATTTTTTTATCATGTAAGTTGTAATGTTGTTCGAAGTTGTACGCTACATCATACAGTGTTGATTCTGCGAATGGTTTTGCGATTAATTGCATACCGATTGGACGTTTACCTTTGAATCCACATGGAATGCTTAATCCTGGTAAACCAGCCATGTTTACTGGAATAGTTAGAATATCGTTAGCGTACATTGTAACTGGGTCTCCGATTTCTTCTCCGATATTGAATGCAACTGTTGGCGCTGTTGGTCCAATAATTACATCATATTCTTTGAATACTCTATCGAAATCTTCTTTGATTAAAGTACGAACTTGTTGTGCTTTTTTGTAGTATGCATCGTAATATCCTGAAGATAATACATATGTTCCTAACATAATACGACGTTTAACCTCAGCGCCAAATCCTTCTCCACGAGTTTTTTTGTAGATTTCTTCTAAGTTAGTTGCATTTGGACTTCTGTATCCGTAGCGAATTCCATCAAAACGTGAAAGGTTTGAACTTGCTTCAGCTGATGCGATAATATAGTATGTTGAGATAGCATAGTCTGTATTTGGAAGGCTTACTTCTTCTACTATTGCTCCTTGACTTTCTAGGTATTTTACACCATCAAGAACTGCTTTTTTAACATCTTCATCGATTCCTGCACCGAAGTATTCTTTCGGAAGGGCAATTTTTTTACCTTTGATATCTCCAGTAATAATTTTGCTGAATTCTGGTACTTCTACTGGTGCACTCGTCATATCATGAGCATCTAATCCAGAGATAATTTCTAGTACACGTGCATTATCTTTTACCGTACGTGTCATTGGCCCGATTTGGTCAAGAGATGATGCAAAGGCAACAAGACCAAAACGTGATACACGTCCGTATGTTGGTTTAAGTCCAACAATACCACAATATGAAGCTGGTTGACGTACCGAACCACCAGTGTCACTTCCTAGAGTGAAGCTAACTTGACCTGCTGCGATAGCTGTTGCACTACCTCCACTTGATCCTCCTGGTACTGCATCTAAATCATGTGGGTTACGAGTAAGTTTGTAATAAGAGTTTTCTGTAGATCCTCCCATCGCGAACTCGTCCATGTTTAGTTTCCCCATAAGGATTGGATTTTCCGCATTAAGTTTATTCATTACTGTCGCATCATAAATTGGATTAAATCCTTCCAAAATTTTTGATGCACATGTTGTTTGGATATCTTTTGTTACGATATTATCTTTGATTCCCATAGGAATACCGAATAATTTTCCAGTTGCTTCTCCTCTTTCTTGGAGTTTATCCATAGCTTCAGCTTGTTTAAGTGCAATCTCTTCTGTAACTGTAATAAAAGATCCAACTTTTTCTTCAGTTGCTTTAATTCTGTCTAATGATTCTTTTACTAAATCACTTGGTTTAATTTCTTTATTTTTCAGTTTAAGTTCTAAACTTTCTATTGATTCATGTATTAAACTCATCAAATTATCTCCTTATTATTAATCTATGATAGTAGGTACTTTGAATTGACCTGCTTCTGTTTCGTGAGCATTTTTAAGAACTTCTTCTCTATCCATTCCTGGTTCTGCAACATCCTCACGGAAAACATTCACTAAGTCTAAAACGTGATATGTTGGTTTTACATTTTCAGTTGGTACACTGTTTACTTCGTTGAATAAATCTACAACTTTTTCTAATTTTTCAATGTATCCTGCAACTTCCTCTTCTTTGATTTCTAATCTTGAAAGATGTGCAATATGATTTACTTGTTCTCTTGTAATTGTTGACATATATGTTCCTCCATTTTTATTATTCTTTTAGCTACTTTTTAGTGTAGAACCATCTGTTAAGCAATTATATTAAAGATTTAATTCATTTATATAAATTAAAAAGTCCCACATAGTTAATTAAAACTACATGGGACGATTGCTAATTTCGTGGTGCCACCCTAATTTATATCAGAATAC
>ERZ772957.833-NODE-833-length-22136-cov-5.722159_pt1 | contig 22136 bp, 17 predicted proteins | sample MGYA00580682_ERZ772957 | MGnify/ENA primary metagenome ERZ772957 (study PRJEB29015, sample SAMEA2737921) | human oral metagenome | biome: human oral; feature: human-associated habitat; material: dental | place: China | collected 2025 ...
CAACGCCCTGATGAAGGTGGAGCTACAGCAGCAAAACACGGCCTCCAACCGACTCAAGACGGCCAACGGGCTGCGCATCAATAAGCTCTTGTTCGCTCAACAAACGGGTATCGAGGAGGCAGACTTCGATGTCTCGTTCGACGCCTTCCCCACGTTCGAAGCGCCCGAAACGCAATTCGTCGAGCCCACGTCCGGCCTGAGTCAGCGCACGGACAGTCGCCTGCTCGACATCCAAGTGCAGCACGCGCAGATCAACCGCCGAATGACCCTCGGCAACTACCTCCCGACCGTCGCTCTCGGGGGCGCTTACATCTACCACGACTTCATGGGTAAGGATGCCCGCGCGGCCATCGTCATGGCCACGGTGAGCGTGCCGCTCTCCGGCTGGTGGGGCGGATCGCACGCCCTCCGACGCGACAAGCTGAAGGTGCAGCATGCGCAAAACGCTCGCGAGGACGCCCGCCAACTGATGCGTGTGGACATCGAAACGAAATGGAGCAACCTCAGCGAGGCTTACTTGCAGATCGATCTGGCCCGCCGCTCCGTCGCCTCGGCCACGGAGAACCTCCGTCTCAATCGCGATAGTTACGAGGCGGGCACCGTCCCCCTGACCGACCTGCTCGACGCCCAAACCCAGCTGCGCCTCGCCCGCGACCGCTACACCGAGGCCTGCACCGCCTATTGCAACGCCCGGACGGCTTACCGGCAGGCCGTCGGGGAGCAGGGCGCCCGCATCGTTCCCGAATTATCTCAGTTCCTTTGCCGCCGTATTTAATTCCGTATGTATATGAATCGAATCGCTTCTTTGTTTGATATCGAATACCCCGTCATTCAGGGCGGGATGGTGTGGTGCAGTGGCTGGCGACTGGCTGCGGCCGTGAGCAACGCCGGCGGACTCGGACTGCTCGGCGCGGGATCGATGCACCCCGAAACCCTCCGCGAACATATTCGCAAATGCCGCGCCGCCACCGATCGGCCCTTCGGCGTAAACGTGCCGCTGATGTACCCGCAGATCGATGAGATCATGCAGATCATCATGGACGAAGGCGTGAAGATCGTCTTCACCTCCGCCGGCAACCCCAAAACGTGGACGGCGCGCCTCAAGGACCACGGCATCACCGTGGCGCACGTCGTTTCCTCCTCACGCTTTGCCACCAAATGCGAGGCCGCGGGCGTCGACGCCATCGTGGCCGAGGGCTTCGAGGCGGGCGGACATAACGGTCGCGAGGAGACCACCACGCTCTGCCTCATCCCCGCCGTGCGACGCGTCACCGACCTGCCGCTCATGGCCGCCGGTGGCATTGCCACGGGCGAAGGCATGCTCGCCGCGATGGCACTCGGTGCCGAAGGCGTGCAGATCGGTACCCTCTTCGCCTTGGCCGAAGAAAGCTCCGCGCACGAGGCCTTCAAGCTCCACTGCCTAGCCTTGGACGAGGGCGACACGAAGCTACTGCTCAAGAAGCTCTCCCCCACCCGACTGGCTGCCGGCGCCTTCCGCACGGCTGTCGAGGAGGCCGAAGCCGCCGGTGCCGACGCCGAAACGATGAGCCGACTGCTCGGCAAGGGGCGCGCCAAGAAGGGCATCTTCGAGGGCGACCTCGAGGAGGGTGAGTTGGAGATCGGCCAAGCCTCCGGACTGCTGTCCGACATCCGGCCCGTCGCCGAGATCATGGACGACCTGATCCGCGGCTATCGTCGTGCCGCTGACAAGTCCTACAAGCTCTAATCGGCGACTGACATTCATCAGCTCCCACGGGGTGCATCGGCCAACGGTGCATCCCGTTTTTCTTTCATGGCAGGCCTCTGCCGAGGTCTGGGAAGTTTGCCTGGTACAAGATGAGGCGGGATTTATCTCGGGGGGTACCCGGTCAACCTTCGCCGGAGGCCGCAGCCGCCCGATGCGCAACAAAAAAATCCCATCCACTCACGAGGCCGAGAAAGGATGGGATGTATAGGATCACGACCGATAGGTTACTTCGTTCCGGCGTATCGCTTATTCAAGAACTCAATGATTTCACCCGTGATATTGTAGGCGTCGTCAGCCAAGAAGATGGGACTGCCGGCCGTATTGCTAAAGATGATCTGATAGCCCTTGTCCTTATTATAGAGCTTCAGGCAACGCACCACGGTGTCGCGCAACTGCTCGTTCATGGCCTGCGTCTGCTCCATCAACTCCTTCGTCAGACGGGCGTCCAGCTCCTGCAACTCTTGCTCCTTTTTCATCAGCCGTTGCTGCTCCTGTTCAGCGCGTTCACGCGTAGCGAAGGCCCCGTTCTGCATCTTGTATTGGAAGTCCTTGACTTCAGCCTGCAGGCTGCGTGCCTTCTGGGTATAACTGGCGCGTGCGTTCTCTTGCTTCTTCAGGATCTGCTCGTTCAGGTCGATGGAGAAATTGTATTTCTGCAACAAGGAGTCCACGTTGATATAAGCAACAGGGAAAGCTTTGAGGGGCGCTCCGGTGGAATCCGTCTCCATCTTCGCCACCGCGACGCTGCCCCCTTTATGGCCGGACAGTTGCATGACGAACAGGCAGACAATTGCAGCCGCAAGAATCCCCTCGATCACATAGTGTACATTACTTTTCATATAAACGGAATTTAATTACTCATCATTTCACCCATCCGATCGGCCAGATTCTTCTGGTGCGAAGCCTGCCAATCCTGCGTGCGAGCGCACGCTATGCCCTTTTTGCGTAGGGCGGGGCTGCTATCGACATGCGTGTTTGGAAAACGTCCGTTTTTCTCCAGTAAAATCCTCACGCAAAGCAGCGCCATGCAAATAATCAGTATAATAATAGTTGCCAGAGAGACGATAAACATTTTACTTTACCTTTGTGGACGCAAAGATAGACGATTCGATAAACAGCCATTCGGGGCTTCCCCCCATTTCCGTTTTTTTGTCATTCGCCGCGCCTATCTTTTTTCACTCAGCGATTTAAGTCATTTATATACGTAGAAAATGAAGACTATATTGGATCTCCAGCCGGCTATTGTGTGGAAGTATTTTCACGAAATCACACAAGTGCCTCGTCCTTCTAAAAAGGAAGGAAAAATCATCCGCTATTTAGAGCAATTCGCTGCCGACCATCATCTCCCGATTAAGAAAGATGAGGCCGGCAATATTCTCATCTCAAAACCCGCAACGAAGGGCTACGAGAAGCTGCCAACCGTCATCCTGCAATCGCATATGGATATGGTTTGCGAGAAGAATAACGACGTCACTCACGACTTCGACAACGACCCGATCGAGACCGTTGTCGACGGTGAGTGGCTGCGCGCCAAAGGCACCACACTCGGCGCTGATAACGGTATCGGCGTAGCTGCATCGCTGGCCATCTTGGCCTCCGACGACATCGAGCACGGCCCCATCGAATGCTTCGTCACCGTCGACGAAGAAACGGGTATGACCGGTGCTTTTGAGGTAAAAGAAGGCTTCCTCAGCGGGAAGATTCTCATCAACCTTGACAGCGAAGACGAAGGCCAGATCTTCATCGGATGTGCCGGTGGAAAGAATACCCTCGCCACGTTCAGCTTCACGCCCGAAGCGGCTCCTGCCCGGTCGTATTTCAAGATCGTTGTCACGGGTCTCAACGGCGGACACTCTGGCGGCGACATTCACAAAGGCCTCGGCAACGCCAACAAGTTGCTGGCTCGTTTCCTCTATTCACTGCGCGAGAAGTATGACTACACGCTGGCGGCTATCGAAGGTGGTAACCTGCACAACGCCATCCCACGTGAGGCTTCGGCCGTGATCGGACTTAAGGACGACGACCGCGAACCGGTGCGCGTGCTGCTGAACCACTTCCAAGCCGACGTAGAGAACGAGCTAAAACGCATCGATCCGAACGTACGCCTGACGATGGAGACTGTCGACGCACCGAAGACCGTCCTGCCGAAGGACGTTGCTGCTCGACTCGTCGAGTCGCTGATTGCCTGTCCACACGGTGTGTTGGGCATGAGCCACGAGGTGGAAGGATTGGTGGAGACGTCGACCAACTTGGCGTCGGTGAAGATGCCTGAAGCAGGCAAGGTGGTCGTTGAGACCAGCCAACGCAGCTCGGTAGACTCACTGAAGGATGCCGCTGCTGATCAAGTGGCTGCCGTCTTCCGTCTGGCTGGAGCCGAGGTGAAGCATGGCGACGGCTATCCCGGCTGGGCGCCTAACCCGGACTCGAAGATCCTGAAGGTGGCTGAGGATACGTATCGCAAGATTTTCGGCAAGGATGCGCTGGTGCTGGCCATCCACGCGGGATTGGAGTGCGGACTCTTCCTCGAGAAGTATCCCTACCTCGACATGATCTCTTTCGGCCCGACGATGCGCGACGTTCACTCACCTAACGAGCGGATCGAGATTGCTACCGTAGACCTCTGGTGGCGCCACCTACTGGAGATACTGAAGAATATCCCCGCGTAAACAAAATATCGCACGCGTAGCGGCGTTTCTTCATTCGTAATCAAACCCCAGAGACGATGAAGATGAAGAAACAAACAGCCGGCCTCGGCCTGCTCCTCGCCACGCTACTCTACCTCGCAGCCGGATGCGAACGGGTCGACCATTATGCCACCGACCCTTCGCTCCGGCTCGATTTTTCTACGGACACCCTCACGTTCGACACCCTTTTTACCACCATCGGGTCCGTCACGAAGCAGTTCATGGTCTATAATCCGCACGGTGAAAACCTCCGTATCGAGTCCGTCACGCTGGCCAGCGGAGGCCGCAGCGGTTTCCGCCTCAATGTGGACGGTCGCAAGGGCGATTCCTTCAGCGGCATCGATCTTTGGAAACGCGACAGCCTGCGCGTGCTCGTCGAAGTGACTGCCAGTGCAAACAACGCCGATCGCCCGCTGCTGATCCAAGATTCCATCCTTTTCTACACCAATGGCGTCCGCCAATTTGTCCTGCTGCAAGCCGTCGGGCAAGACGTGCACATCATCCGAGGCGGCCGGACGTACACCGAAAACACAACCCTCACGGCCGACCGCCCCTACCTCATCTTCGATAGCCTCACCGTCGGCCCCGGCGTCACCCTCACCCTCGCACCCGGAGCCACGCTCTGCTTTCACCATCAGGCCAAGCTCATCGTCGCCGGCACACTCAAGGCCATCGGTACCCAAGCCCAACCCATCACACTGCGCGGCGACCGCCTCGACAGCATCTACGCCAACGTCACCCTGCCCTACGACCGCGTCCCCGGCCAATGGGGCGGCATCCGCTTCGAATCCACCAGCTTCGAAAACGAGCTTGAATACACCGACGTCCGCAACACCTCCTTCGGCCTCGACTTCCAACCCTCCACCCCCGACCGGCGTAAGATCCGCATCCACAACTCTCGCGTCACGAACAGCAGTGGCGACCTACTGACGGCTGTCAACTGTCACATCGAGGCCTCTGGCAGCGAGTTCACAAATGCCGCAGGAAACATCGTCTGCCTCATCGGCGGGCGCCACCGCTTCGCCCACTGCACGCTGGCCAACTTCATGGTCCTGGCCACCCGAAACGGCACATCGACCCTCGTCCTGGCCGACACCGCCCGCATTGACAACACGCCGCACCACTACCCACTCACCGAAGCGCGCTTCGACAACTGCCTCATCGACGGCAGTATCTCGGGTGACACCACACGCACGTACCGCGGCGAAATCGCCCTTATCTCCCGCAACGGCGACACGGCCGGCAGCGACGCCTTCAACTACCGATTCACGGCCTGCTACATCCTCACCAAAGCCATCACCAACAATCCCCGCTTCGACCGATGCCTCTTCGGCTTCAGCCAGAAGCCCATCTACCTCAAGTCAGGCACCCGCAAACAGGCCTACGCCTACGATTTCCGTTTGGCCAACAAATCCGTCGGGATCGGTGCAGCTGACCGCACTGTCGCCGCCGAGTTCCCCACCGACCGCTATGGTGTGAGTCGCCTCACCGGCAGCACCTCCCCGACCATTGGTGCGTACGAACACGCACACCAGCCGGAGGAGAAGAAGCCGTCGGCACGCCGTTAAAAGGGAGATTGGCCCAGAGGAAGGCAGGTTGACGAGCCGCCCGTGCTTGTATCGGGCGTCACAAGTGCTGAGAAACGTCTATTCATGCCTCCTAAGAGGGCAAATCGTTTTTGGAAATACTTGCGGAACTTCCGCAAGCGTCAAAATGGAGAAAATGGCGTTTGCAGAACTTCCGCAAGCATCAAAATGGAGGAAATGGCCCTTGCGGAACTTCCGCAAGCGTCAAAATGGAGGAAATGGCCCTTGCGGAGTTTCCGCAAGCATCAAAATGGAGGAAATGGCCCTTGCGGAGTTTCCGCAAGCGTCAAAATGGGGAAAATGGCGTTTGCGGAACTTCCGCAAGCATCAAAATGGGGAAAATGGCTCTTGCGGAACTTCCGCAAGCATCAAAATGGAGGAAATGGCCCTTGCGGGACTTCCGCAAGCATCAAAATGGAGAAAATGGCGTTTGCGGGACTTCCGCAAGCATCAAAATGGAGGAGATGGCCCTTGCGGGGTTCCCGCAAACGCCAAAAAGTTTTTCGTGACACTTGCGGGGCTCCCGCAAACGCTCACCTTTTTTGGGGGAGCATGGCGAGGAATGGTACAATGAAAACGGCCGGATACCGGAGGGTTTGCGCCCCACTGGTACCCGGCCGAATTTGTTGGCGGACCCTACTTATTCCGTCGGTATGTCGCGGTTGACATTCTTCGAGCCGACGAGGGCGTAGAAGAGCAGGTAGCAGAGGCCGGCGATGATCACCCAGTAGCTGCTGATGAAGCCCACCTTATCGGCCACCAGGTTTTGGATGAACGAGATGACGCCGCCACCGCAGACGAGGGCCATGAAGATGCCCGACGCCAACGGGGTGTATTTGCCCAGCCCCTCGGCGGCCAAGTTGTAGATGGCGCCCCACATGACGGACGTGCAGAGGCCGCAGAGGAACATGAAAACCATGCCCAGCGGCACCTCAGCGCCGATGACGGGGATCGAGAAGCGCACATCCTCGGGGATGAAGATGAGGCAGAGCAGGAAGACGGTGGCAAGCAGGCTGACGGTCGTCAGCATGACCTTGCTCGAGACGCGGCCACCCACGGCGCCGCCCACGAGGCGTCCGCACATCATCAGGAACCAGTAGAAACCGACGAGCGTACCTGCCACCACGGGGCCGACCCACTCGAGGTTCGACATGTAGAGGTTGGCTGTGTTCGGTATGCCCACCTCGATGCCGACGTAGAAGAAGATGGCTATGGCGCCCAGCACAAAGTGGCGGAACGACATCGGGCCGTGCGGGTCTTTCTTCGTGTTGCCAGAGAGGCGCGCGGCGCGCTCGTCGGCCGTCTCCATGTGCGGCTCGGGGATGCGTGCCAGCAGGATGATGAGGAAGGCCAGGGCGAAGATGGCCATCGCAATGATCATGGCCGGAGCCGCGTCGTTCACCTTAGCCGTCTGCACCGAGCCGCCGATGAGGTAGCCCAGAAGGATGGGGGCGATCGTTCCGCCGATGGAGTTGCAAGAGCCGCCGAACTGGATGAGCTGATTGCCACGGTTTCCGCCGCCGCCCAGGGTGTTCAGCATGGGGTTGACGGTGGTGTTGAGCAGGCACATCGATATGCCGGCCACGAAGGCGCCGAGTACATAGATGCCGAACGCGATGGAGGGATCCACATAGCCCGATGCGAACTGGATGCCCACGCCCACAAAGCCCACGATGGTGGCCAGGAGGGAGGTGAACTTGTATCCGCGGCGTTTGAGGATGAGGCCCACGGGGATGCCGAAGCAGGCGTAGGCGATGAAGTTGGCCAGTGTGCCCAGCTGCGAGAGGGCGTTGCTGGCGCCGAACTGCGTCTTGACGATGACGCCCATCGATCCGGCGAAGTTGGTGACGAACGCAATCATGAAAAAGAGCAGGAACATGACGGCGATGACTAAGACATTGCTTTTCTCTTGTTTTACGGTGTCCATTTTTGTTTGGGTTTTTGAGTGGTGTATGGGTTGATAATTAATGACTGCTACGCTTTTGGCTGCGGCGGGCGTAAAAGTACACCCAAAGTTTGGCCCCGGGCGGAAACTGATCTTGTGTATGTGTTTAGCAGGACGTCAGCGTTACGCCCCGACACGGGTATGTGCATCCTCCCCGACGTTTTTCAGCATCCTCACGGACGCGATCCACAGCCCGAGGAACGTCAGTGCGCCATTGATCATCAGCATCTCGTAGCCGAAGCGATAGCCGGTGTAATGCAGCGTGAGGCGTTCGAGGGCGTAGCAGATGAGGGGAGAGGCGAGGCAGATGTAGGGCACAGCGCTGTCAGCGGGCCGTAGGCGGGTGAAGAGGCCGAAGGCAAAGAGGCCCAGCAACGGGCCGTAGGTATAGGAGGCGATCACATAGATGGCGTCGATCACGCTGCGATCGTTCACGGCTTTGAACACCATGATAATCGCCGCAAAGAGGGCCGAGATAAGGATGTGCACCCGCATACGCGTCCGTTTGGCATGGGTGGCTTGATTCCGCTCCACACCGAGGATGTCTACGCAGAAAGACGTCGTGAGCGCCGTCAGCGCCGAGTCTGCACTGCTGAAGGCGGCAGCGATGATGCCGATGGTGAAGAAGACGATGATCGTCTGCCCCAATACGCCCGAGGTACAGAACATCGGCAGGATGTCGTCGCCCGCGTCGGGCAGGGCGATGCCGAGTTGTCCGGCCAGGGTGATCAGCAGGATGCCCAGCGAGAGGAAGAGGAAGTTGATCGGCGTAAAGGCCAAGCCGTAGGAGTACATGTTCTTCTGTGCGTCGCGCAGGCTACGGCAGGAGAGGTTCTTCTGCATCATGTCTTGATCCAGTCCGGTCATGACGATCGTGATAAAGATGCCGCTCAAGAATTGCTTCACGAAGTGCTGCTTGCTCGACCAATCGCTCCACTCGAAGAGGCGGAAGTGCGGGCTTTCGGCCACCGTGCGGCAGAGGCCGTCGAAGTCCAGCCCCATGCGATCCTTCACCTGCCAGATGATCACCACGAGCGTGCCCACAAGACAGAGCGCCTGAAGCGTGTCTGTCCAGATGATCGTCTTGACGCCGCTCTTGTAGGTGTAGAGCCATACGAGCAGGATGCTCAGGATAACGGTCACGCCGAAGGGGATCTGCCACGTCGAGAAGACGTACGTCTGGAGGATAAGCACCACGAGATAGAGCCGCGCGGCTGCGCCAACGATCTTGGAGAGGAGGAAGAAGGAGGCGCCCGTCTTGTAAGCCCGCCGACCGATGCGTGTCTCGAGGTAGGTGTAGATGGAGGTGAGTTGAAGGCGGTAGTAGAGCGGCAGGAGCACGTGCGCGATGATGACGTAACCGAAGAAGAAGCCGAAGACGGTCTGCATGTACGTCATATCGATCTGCCGCACCCAGCCGGGGACGGATACGAACGTCACGCCCGAGAGCGAGGAGCCGATCATGCCGATGGCCACGATGTACCACGGCGAGCGACGATTGCCGAGGAAGAAGGCGTCGTTGTCTGCGGCCGATGCGCCGCCGCGCCCCGTGATCCAAGCGATGAGCAGCAGCAGGCCGAAGTAGGCCGCGATGATGAAGAGGATGGTCGTGCTGCTCATCGGACGTAACGTATTTCCGACCGGCTGCCGGGATAGTAATGCGTAAGGATGGCGCGATAGGAATGTCCTTCGGCTCCCATCACGGCGGCGCCGATCTGACAGAGACCCACGCCGTGTCCCCAGCCTGCGCCGGTGAGGCGGAAGCGACGTGGGACGCCGTGATGCAGGTCGAGCGCGTCGACCACGAAGGCCGAGCTATAGAGGTGTGTCTCGGAGAGCGTGCGGCGGATCTCCAGCTCCTTGCCGATGATGTATGTGCGCCGACTGCCGACGATCCGGAGCCGCACGATGCGCCCCGATCGGCCGCGCTCGACGGCTTGCAGACTGAGGATGGCGCCGAAGTCGATGCCGCTCTTGCGGCGAATCAGGTCGGCGAGCTCGTCTTGCGTGTACTCCACCGTCCAGCGATAGAAGTCGGGCGTCTCGAGATCGTAGTTGTTAAGCACCTGGCTGAGGATACCCTCGTCCGTGGTGTGACAGAAAGCCTCGGGGGCGGAGCGGATCCAGCGATCGGCTTCGGCCTCGTTCGTCAGATCGGGCACCGGGGTGTCTGGCGTGCGACTGTCGCGGAGGGCGACGAGGTAACGGTGATGAACAGGCTCCCAGCAGTACTCGAAGCACTCAGTGACGCCGCCGCACGACTTCGAGAAGCGTGTGTCGCAGAGCCGGCCCTCGTCCGTGAGCACCTCGCCACAGGTGGCCCGGACGGCCTCCTCCACGGCCGGTGTCGTGGCGCGCGTGATGCCCTGATAACGCTGGCAATGGTCGTCGGCGCAGACGTCGAAGCGCGTGTGATCCTCGCGGTCGTACCATCGGACGAGGCCCTCGTCGTCTTGGCTGCAGCTCTCCGCCTTGGCGTCGACCGGCGCCTGTCGCTTTTCGATCTGTGCCAGCAGCCAGCTGCGCGAGATGACGGCGTGCGCACGGAGTAACTCGGGCGACGAGGTGGCGCTCATCTCAGACGAGATGACGCTCTCGAGATACGACTCGACGTCAATACGGTTCACCACCAGGACGCCGTCGCTCGAGGGCGTGAGGAGCAGCGCCCCGCGGAAGCGTTGATCCTCGCGACGCTCCCAGTGGAAGTGTACGCCGATGGTGACGCCCCGCAGGTCGAACGAGTCCGAGGGGTCGGTGGGCTCGAAGTGCAGCGTGTCGAACGTGTGCCCATCAAGGGCGATGCGCCCGTCTTGCAGCGTAGCGTGTTGTTGGCCTGTGTGCGTGCGGCCCGTCTCCAGGCAGCGGTAGGCGCCGTTGAAATGAAATGAAACGTCTCTCTCCGTCAAGATCCCGACGTCCACGTTGGGTATACCGATCATGATCTGTGTATGCATTAATGTAAATAGGTGTGGTTCTATTTCTCCCGCTTGTTCAGCGAGCGGACAAAAGTAGGAGGCTTGTGTAATTGTCAATGGCTAAAGGTCAAGGATGACGGAGAGGAGGAAGACCACACATGAGGGAATAACCCACCCTCGTATTGCTACTCGCACGGCGTGCAAGCCCGAAAGGCGCCAGGGGCGCCGGCCAAGTTTTCCGGATACAGGAGAACAAATCCGGGTTTTGCTACTCGCACGCCGTGCAAAGCCCGAAACCCGCCGGGTTTTGCTATTCGCACGCCGTGCAAAGCCCGAAACCCGCCGAGTTTTGCTACTCGCACGCCGTGCAAGCCCTGAAACCCGCCGGGTTTTGCTATTCGCACGCCGTGCAAGCCCTGAAAGGCGCCAGGGGCGCCGGCCAAGTTTGCAGGCGACATAGGATAACTCACCCGAGTTTCGCCTCCATCTATCTTTGTCCCCACGAAAAAAACGATTCATAAACAGGGATTAAACGAAGCATCATGGCATTACCCATCAACATAGAAGACCTCCTCAATCGGCAGCGCATTGAGGGTAACCGCATCGAGTTCAAACGCGGGTGGAATCCGGCCAAGATCTACCAAACGATTTGTGCCTTCGCCAACGATTTCGACAATATCGGCGGGGGCTACATCCTCGTAGGCGTGGAGGAGGATCATGGCCGGGCGCGGCGCCCGGTGGTGGGGATCCCTGAGGAGAAGTTGGACGGCATACAGCAAAGCATGGTCGGATTCAACAACAAGATCAAGCCCTACTACATGCCCCGCACCTCGGTGGAGGCCGTAGACGGTAAATACGTGCTGGCCATCTGGGTGCCGTCGGGGAGTTATCGCCCCTATGAAGTTTTGGAGGACGTGCTCAGCAGTAAATCCAAGTCTCGCTGGTACATCCGCTCCGGCTCAAGCACCATTGAGGCCAAGGGAGAAGTGCTGGACGAGCTGCGAGAGATGGCCAATCGTGTACCGTTCGATGAACGAGGGAATGAGCAGATCGCGATCGACGACCTTTCGCCTGTGCTTGTGTTGGACTACCTAAGGCGTGTAAAGAGTCGGCTGACGGCTGATTTTACGGGCCGGACACTCGAACAGGTCTTGGAGCAACTGGATCTATACGAGGGGCCGCGAGAACAACGGCGGCTGAAGAATGTGGCCGCGATGATGTTCAGCGAGGAGCCGCATCGCTTCTTTCCTTACACCCGGGTCGAAATTGTCTTATTTCCGGAGGGGACGGTGCGCAACCCCAACAACTTCATGGAAGCGCCGACTATCACGGGCTCCGTCCCCACGATGATCCGCGCCACCTTGGATTATCTCCGCCTTATGGTCATCAAGGAGCGGATCCGCAAGGTGCCGTATGCGGCCGAAGCTATCCGACATTTCAATTATCCCTACCAAGCTATCGAAGAGGCCGTGGTCAATGCGCTCTATCACCGCGATTACCAACAACGCGAACCGGTGGAGATCACCGTGGAGCCGCATGCCATCAGCATACTCAGTTATGCCGGCCCCGATCGCAGCATCACGAAGGAGGCCATCGAGCAAGCTCACCTGCTCCGTGCACGCCGTTATCGCAACCGCCGCTTGGGCGACTTTCTCAAGGAGCTGGACTTCTCTGAGGGACGCGCCACGGGGATCCCGACCATCCAAGAGGAGCTTCGGAACAACGGCTCGCCCCCGGCTACAATCGAGACCGACGACGACCGCTCCTACTTCCTCATCATCATCCCTTGCCACCCGGATTTCCTGCACGACGGCGTCCTCAACGACCCCGACAAGTTCAAAGGCCGAATAAAGCGGGGTGGCAGAGTAAGTGACACCATAAATGGCACCACAAACGATGATGAGGATAGAAATGGCAGAATAAATGGCAGAATAAATGGCAGAATAAAGTCTTCCGCTAAGTGTAAAAGATGGTCTGCTCTTATGGAGATCATCCGTGATCAACCACAGATTTCATCAAAGGATTTGGCAGCCCAATTAAAGGCCTCCGATCGTACCATCTGGCGCGATCTATCGGAGCTTACGGAGCGCGGCATCATCCGCTACGAAGGCGCCAAGAAGACGGGGCGCTGGGTGATACTCAACCAAGCAGACGAGGGCATGGAATAAGCCCCCCTCGAACGGAGACACAAAAACGAACCGTCCTCCGAGCAATGGATCAATAATCCATCGTCCAGAGGACAATTCGTTTTTAGAGGGCATCACCACCCCGCTTACTGCTGCTCGTAGAACTCGAGAATTTTCTTGCGGAGCAGGAACTCGTACTTGGCTTGGGTGCGGTCGGAGAGGGCTTTGATGAGGTTCGTCTTGGCCTCGTTGTATTCGTAGGTCGTGGCGCGGCCATTCTCGAAGCGGTCGCCGGTGAAGGTGAAGGCTTTCTCGGCCGACTGCCAGGCGGCGGTGGCCGACCGGTATCGCTCGGCGGCCGAAAGGGCACTGTAGTAGGCCTGCTGGATGTCTTTGTAGAGTGCTTTCTTGGTGTTCTCCAGCTGCAGCTCTTGGTTGCGCAGCCCGAGGCGAGCGCTGCGGATGCTGTTGCGCGTGGCGAAACGGTTGAAGATAGGGATGCGGAGGTTGAAGCCGAGGCCGAGGCCGCGGTTGTCGCGAATCTGGTTGGCGAAGGGCGTGTTGGGCTTGTTGTAGATGTGATAAAAGGCATTGTTGTAGCTGGCGCCGAAGGAGAGGCTGGGGTAGAGGGCGCTCTGGGCCACGCGCACTTGCTTCTCGCTGCTCTGGAGGCGAAGCTCCTCGGCGCGGACGGCGGCCCGCGTGGTGAGGGCGGTGCGATAGATGTCGTCGGGGCGACGCGCCAGTAGGAAGGTCGTGTCTGCCTCCGTGGGCGGCTCCACGTCGAAGCCTTCCGGGCTGGGCAGCTCGAGCAGCTGGGTGAGTGTGAGCGTGGCCATGCGCAGGTCGTTAGCTGTCTGCACGGCGGAGAGCTCGTCGGCCGCCACCTGTGCCTCGGTCTCGTAGATCTGTGCCTCGGAGGCGCGCCCGGCGCCGTGCATCTTACGTGTGCGGTCGAGCTGTGTGCGGCTCAGGGCGAGCTTATTCTCGGCCACACCGAGCAGCTCCTTGTCGAAGAGCACTTGCAGGTAGGCCGACGTGACGGTGATCTCCATATTCTCGCGCGTCTTCTGGAGGTCGGCGGCGAGGGCCATGAGGTCGAGGCGCGCGGCGGCGATCTCGTTGGGGATCTCGAAGCCGGTGAAGAGGGGAACGTCGGAAGAGAGCGACCAGGCGGTGGAGGAGGTGGTCTGCACCTGATACGTGTTGTCAGCCGCTGAGGCCGATCGCCCGAACGACCATTGTTGTGAGGCTCCGGCCGAGAGGCTGGGCAGACGTTTGCTGCGCGCCGTGTGGAGCGTCAGTTCCTGACGGTCCACTTCCACCTGTCGCATGCGCACCTCCAGGTTGTTCGCTTTGGCGTGCTCGATGCAGCGTTGGAGGCTCCAGCGTGTGGCGGTCGTGTCCTGCGCCGAGGCAGTGATTGCGGCGGCGAGCAGGGCAGAGATGAGGGTCAGCGTCTTCATGGCTTGGCTTCGTTGTTATTGTTTGCATCCTTGCTGATGGCCGCGCCGCGGATCTTGTCTTTCTCCGTCAGCCCTTCCTTCACTTCGATCTTGATGCCATCGCTGAGGCCCGTCTTGATCTGCCTTTTCTCGAAGATTTGCTTGGGCTTCTCTTGCTTAACCACTTGCACGAAGGCCGTGTCGCCGTGAAACTCCACCGTGCTTTCGGGGATGGTCAGGACATTCTCGGCGCGCTCCAACACGATCTCCGCGTTGGCGCTGTAGCCGGCGCGCACGAACGAGGTGTCGGGCAGCGAGACGGCCGCCTTGATCTCAAACTGTATGGCGCCGTTCTTCTCCTCGCCCTTGGGGGAGACGTATTCGAGGACGGCGTCGAAGGTGCGTGTGCCCAGCGCGCCGACGGTCAGCTTGATAGGCATGCCCTCGCGGATCTTGCCGATCTCCGTCTCGTCCACATTTCCGCGGAAGATCATGTCGTTCATGTTGGCCACGGAGGCGATGGTGGTGCCGTCGTTGAAGCTGTTGCTTTGGATCACGGAGTTACCCACCTTGATGGGCACGTTGAGGATCATGCCGGTAATGGTGCTGCGGATCTGCGTGGTACTCGAGCTGCGTGTGTTGCGCGAGATGCCATCGCGGACGATCTCGAGCGAGCTTTGGGCGTTGGCCAGCTCCTCTTTGGCCTTGCGATAGTTGGCTTTCGACACGTCGAACTCCTCGGCGGTGAGGATGCCCTGCTTGAAGAGTTGTTCGTCGCGGCGGTGCGTGCTCTCCACTTGGTCTAAGCTGATGCGGGCCACATTGACGCGCGACTCGGCGCTGTTGAGCTGTCCCATCTCAGGAATGACTTTCACTTTGGCGATGATCTCGCCTTCGGTGACGCGTTGGCCGGCTTCCTTGAGCACCTCGGAGATGATGCCCGAGATCTGCGGCTTAATTAGGATCTCGTAGCGCGGCTCCACATTGCCCGTGGCCACGGTCTTGGTCTCGACCGTCCCACGCTCGGGCGTCACGATTTCATACTCGGTCACTTCGGGCTGCGCCTTCTTCCACAGAAACACGAAGGTGCCTACCACGGCCAGCCCCACTACAGAGAGCAGGACGATTCTCTTGATCTTCTTTACAAGTCGATTATTCATAAGCTGAAAACTAAAATCTAAAAACTAACAACTCACAGTTGGGGAAATGAACGGTTTGGGGCGTGGGGAGACTTTGGAGAGTAGTGCAGATGCAAGACGTCCAAGACCGAAGGCAACGCAGCAGATGCGCTGCTATACAAAGTCTCTCTCCCCTATTCATCGCGGATCGCATCTATCGCTTTAATCTGCATGGCTCGCCAGGCGGGGATAAGCCCGGCCAAGAGGCCACACACGAGCAGCACGAAGGTGGCGGCGAGGGCGGTGCCCATGTGTACGCCGGGGTTGACGAGCGCCGCATCGTCGCCGGGCTGGGCGCTGAGGAGGCGGTCAACGATGTCGATGATGAAGACGCCTATGCTGAGGCCAATCATGCCAGCCATAGCTGTCAGCACAAGGCTCTCGCTCATGATCTGCGAGATGATGTCGCGCGGGCGGGCACCGATGGCGCGCCGTACACCGATCTCTCGCGTGCGCTCCTTGACCGTCACCATCATAATGTTACTGATGCCGATCACGCCGGCCAGCAGCGTGCCCATGCCCACGAGCCAGATCAGTGCGTCGATACCGGTGAAGAGCATGGCGAAAGTGGCGAACTGTTCGGCGAGGTTGATCACCATCACGGCCTGCTTATCGGTCGGGGCGATGCTGTTCTGCCGGCGGAGGATGCCGGTGATATCGTCGATGATGCGCTGTATGGATACGTCTTTATAGGCGGAGGCGGCCAGGAAGTGGATCACGTCGCCTTGGTTCAGTGTCTGCTGCATGGTGGTGAAGGGCAGGAAGACGCTCTCTTCCGACCGTCCGCCGATGTTCACCCGCGCCCGCTGCTTGACGACTCCCACGATCTGGTAGTAGATGCCGTTGACGCGGACGTATCGGCCGCAGGGGTTCTCGTTGCGGAAGAGGGTCTCGTTGATGCGCGAGCCGATGAGGCATACTTTGCGTTTCTCGCGGGCGTCGATCTCGTTGAGCAGGCGGCCGAAGAGCACGTGTTGCGCCTCGATGCGGAAGTAGGCCGGGTCGACCCCCTTCACGTTATATGTGCCAGAGAGTTGGCCATAGACCACGTTCTTATCTGCCCGCGCGCCCCAAAGGACGGGTGAGATAGCCTCCAGTCCGGACACCTCGCGGCGGATACTCTCCAAGTCGCGGTTGCGGATGTTCCATTCGCGTCCTTTGTTGAAACCACGGTAGGGTTCGCTGGTGCGGTCGGCTATGAAAAAGACGGAGTTCGTGGCGAAGCCGTCGGTGTTTTTAAGGATGGCATTTTTGAGCCCCGAGCCAAGCCCGAGGAGGATGACCAGCATGAGTATGCCCCAAAAGACACCGAAGCAGGTCAGCAGGCTGCGCGTCTTGTTGCGGGTGATGGTGACCCAAATCTCTGTCCATCTATCTGCGTCGAAAAGCATATTGCTATTGAACTAAAAGCTAAAATCTAACAACTAAAAACTCCGGAAGCATTCGCCGCACCCGGTCACTTTTCATTTTTAGTTTTTCGTTATTCACTCCTCATGGCCTCAACAGCGGGGATACTGACGGCTTTGCGGGCGGGGAAATATCCGGCTGCGACGCCGGCTATGATGAGTAATACAGTGGCGGACGTGGCGATGCCGAGGCTGACGGTGGGGTGGCGGAAGATGGAGAGGTTGCCCGGGCCACCGCCCGTGTCGGCGTTCATGCCGGCCATCGTCATTCCGTAATCAATCAGCTCAGTCACGCCGATACCGGCCACCATGCCCACGTAACCGAAGAGCGTGGTGACAAGGATGGACTCAATGATGATGAGCCGCAGGATGGAGGCGGGGCCGGCGCCGATGGCTTTGCGGATGCCGAACTCACGCGTCCGTTCGCGGACGGTGACGAGCATGATGTTGCTCACGCCCACGATGCCGGCCATGAGTGTGCTGATGCCCACGATCCAGATAAACATCATCAGGCCGCTGAGGATGAGGTCGAACATGCGGAAGTCGTCGCCCGTATTCCACATGCCGAGGGCGCCCGTGTCCGAGGGGTCGAAGTGGTGGCGGAGGGCCATGGCGGTGCGGAAGCGTTGCTCGAAGGCGGTGTTCTCTTCTTCAGACTTGATGCCACGCACGGTGAAGATCAGATCGTCCACCTCCATACCGCTGCGGAAGAGTTGCTGGGCGGTGGTGAAGGGGATGTAGGCGGGCTTGTTGTTGTTCATCTCCTTGTCGCGATAGACGCCGACGACTTGGAACATCATGCGGCCAATGCGCACGTAGCGCCCAATGGGATCCTCCTCGTGGAAGAGCACCTCGGCCATGCGTGGGCTGAGGACGATCGCTTTGCGGCGTTGCTGCATGTCGATCTCGTTGATGAAGCGTCCGCGGGTGGGGATGATAAAGTCGATGGAGGCAAAGTCGGGTGCGACGCCGCTCAGGTTGCCGTTGACGTATTCCTTATTGTAGGCCAACGTGTCGCTATGGTCGATGCGGCCGGAGTAGTACTCCACCTCGGGAAAGTCGGTGCCCAGATGCTCCACGTCGGCGTTGCGGAAGGTTAGGCGGCGGTTCTCGCGGATGCCTTGCCAAGGCTTGGAGGTGTAGTTGGGCCACACCTCGACACGGTTGGCGGAGAAGTTGCTGAAGTTGTACATCACGCCGTTGCGCAGACCGTTGCCAGCGGCCAGCAGGATGATGAGGATGAAGATGCCCCAGGCCACGGAGAAGCCGGTGAGGAAGGTGCGCAAGCGGTTCTTGCGCATCGTGCTGAGGATCTCTCGAATGTCATCGAAGTCGAACATAAATCTTATAGGTAGTAGGGGCGACCCTTGTGGTCGCCCGGTAGTTACGGCCTACGGCCGGGTAGTTATGCGGCTAAAGCCGCGGTAGTAGGGAGTTGGCCAAGCTCAATCATTAGCCACGATCAGTCCGTCCTTGACGTGCACCACGCGGTCGGTAGCTTCGGCCACGGAGGGTTCGTGGGTGACGATGACCATCGTCATGCCTTCGCGGTTGACGGCGCGCAGGAGCTCCATCACCTCGACGGTCGTCTTGCTGTCCAGCGCTCCTGTGGGCTCGTCGGCCAGGATCACCTGCGGGCGAGCGATGAGTGCGCGAGCGATGGCCACGCGTTGCTTTTGTCCGCCGGACATCTCGCTGGGCAGGTGCTCGGCCCAATCGCGGAGGCCGACACGCTCGAGGTAGTCCAGCGCCAAGGCGTTGCGCTGCTTACGCGGCACGCCCTGATAGTAGAGCGGCAGGGCCACGTTCTCCATCGCGTTTTTGAAGGAGATGAGGTTGAAGGACTGAAAGACGAAGCCGATCATGCGATTGCGTAGCTCGGCGGCGCGGCTTTCGCTGAGGTCACGGATAAGCAGGTCGTCGAGGTAATACTCGCCCGAGTCGTAAGTGTCGAGGATGCCGAGGATGTTGAGCAGGGTGCTCTTGCCCGACCCGGAGGCGCCCATGATGGAGACCATCTCGCCGCGTTCGATGCCGAGGTCGATGCCTTTGAGCACATGCAGCGGGGCGCCATTGTAATAGGTCTTGTTGATTCCTTGTAGTCGGATAATCATTGGTGGGTGAATGTAGTAGTTAGAGAAAGATGAGGGACGGGCAATGTGCTCGCCGGTGATAGATAGACGCGGGAAAGGTGCGTCAGGTTACAGTTTGGGAGATATTTTTTGGAGGGGGGCATTCCTTCCCGCCGCGGGAAGGACCGGTCTCACCGCACGCACCCGTATCCGACCCAGACTTCGCCGGCGTCCGTAGGCGCCCCCGTTAGTTCTGGAGCGTGAAGGAGCGGCGGCCGATCAGGTGGCCGTCGGCAAAGATGTCGACGCGGTAGGTGCCGGGCGAGAGGTATTCCTCCACGTCCCAATACATCACCACGGGCAAGTCCTCACCGGCATATTCCACGGTGCGCTTCATGGAGTAACCAATGTTGCGGTTCTCAAAGGCGAAGGTGCCCGATCCGGGTTTGGTCAGGATGTCATCGTCGGGGCGCATGATGCGCACATAGATGGTCTTTTCGCCCGTGGGCGCGGTGATGTTTTTGGCCACGTGGAAGGAGACGGCGAGCTGGGCGATCTTATCGATCTTCTTGGCGTCCTTGCCGCGCGAGGTGATGGGGCGGACAGCGATGGCGGAGGCCTCGAGTCGGCTGGCTAAGGTGACGCGCTCGGTGAGGTGCTCTTTCTCGCGCGTAAGCTGCGCCGCGGCCGAGGAGGCCTGGCGGTATTGCTCTGTGACGCGTTCGTTCTCGTTGCGCAGGCGACCGTTTTCGGCGTTGAGGGAGTCGATTTGGACGACATAGCCGCGCATGATCTTACGGAGCGTCTCCAGCTCACGCTTCAGCTCGGTGATGCGGCGCGTGTTGGTGGCCTTGACCGTGCGAAGCTCCTCCATGAGGCGTTGCACCTTCATCTGCTCCGTAGTCAGTAGGGCCACGAGCGAATCGTTGCCGACGCTGAACTTATAGCCTTCGTATTGCAGAGACAGTTCGGCGTATTCGTCCGTGAGTTGTTCCTTTTCGATGGCGAAAAGCTCGGTCATGTCGTCCATCTGTTTGCGTTGATGAAAGACGACATAGCTGACGCCGATCAGCGCGATGACGACGACGATGATGACCATAATGAGTAGCGTGCGTTTCCTAATCTCTTTATCCTCCGGATTCATGTCTTTGGGGTGTGTTATAGTGAGTAATATGTTATGGGCGGCAAAGATAAACCGGCAACCACAAGGGCCGCCCGGACTATCTTTGTCGCCCGTAAAGCGAAAGGGGACACCCTCGGGCTACTTATTGCTGCCCCTCACGCTTCCTCTGGCTACTTATAACTACTCATTTAGATATGCACGAAAAGATCATCATCCTCGACTTTGGCTCGCAGACTACGCAGCTCATCGGCCGCCGCATCCGCGAGCTCAACACCTACTGCGAGATCCTGCCCTACCACAGCTTCCCGGCCGACGACCCCACGGTCCGCGGCGTCATCCTCTCCGGCAGCCCCTATTCGGTGAATAACCCCGACGCCTTCCGGATCGATACGGCGGCCCTACGCGGGCGATACCCCGTGCTCGGCATCTGCTACGGCGCACAACTGCTGGCCGCTACGGCCGGAGGACGCGTCGAGTCGGCCGCCACGCGCGAATACGGCCGCGCACTCCTCGCCGAGGTCGACGCCAACGATCCTCTGCTCGACGGCATCCGGGCTGGATCGCAGGTGTGGATGTCGCACGGCGACACGATCACACGGTTGCCGGACACCTTCCGCGTCATTGCCCGCACGGACGATGTGGAGGCGGCTGCCTTCCGCGTCGATGGCGAGCAGACCTGGGGCGTACAGTTCCACCCGGAAGTCTTCCACACCGAGGGCGGCACGCGTCTGCTCGACAACTTCCTCACCCAGTGCGGTTGCGCCCGCGACTGGACGCCGGCCTCTTTCATCGAATCCACCGTGGCCGGACTGAAGGCCCAACTCGGCGACGACCGTGTCATCTTGGCACTCTCCGGTGGCGTCGACTCGTCCGTCACGGCCGTCCTGCTCCACCGCGCCATCGGCAGCCGCCTGACGTGCATCTTCGTCGACCACGGCCTGCTTCGCAAAAACGAGTTTGAGAACGTGCTCCGCGACTACGAGCATCTCGGACTGAACGTGATCGGCGTCGACGCTAAGGCGAAGTTCTACCGCGAGCTGGCCGGCGTCACCGACCCCGAGCAGAAGCGTAAGATCATCGGCCGGGGCTTCATCGACGTCTTCGACGAGGAGGCGCACAAGCTGCACGACATACGCTGGCTCGGTCAGGGCACGATCTACCCAGACGTCATCGAGTCGCTCTCCGTCACGGGCACGGTGATCAAGAGTCACCACAACGTGGGCGGCCTGCCGGAGAAGATGCAGCTGAAGCTCGTCGAGCCGCTGCGTTTGCTCTTCAAGGATGAGGTGCGACGCGTGGGCGCTGAGCTGGGCATGATGCCCCACCTGCTGAAGCGTCACCCCTTCCCCGGCCCGGGCCTCGGCATACGCATCCTCGGCGAGGTGACGCCCGAGAAGGTGCGCATCCTCCAAGACGCCGACGACATCTACATCTCCCTCCTCCGCGAGTGGGGGCTCTACGACGAGGTTTGGCAGGCCGGCACCATCCTGCTGCCGATCCGCTCCGTCGGCGTGATGGGCGACGAGCGGACGTATGAGAACACCATCGCCCTGCGCGCCGTCACCTCCACCGACGCCATGACGGCCGACTGGGCGCAGCTGCCTTACGACTTCCTGGCCAAGGTCTCGAACGAGATCATCAACAAGGTGAAGGGCGTCAATCGCGTCGTCTACGACATCAGTTCCAAGCCGCCCGCGACGATCGAGTGGGAGTGAACCACCAAACGACAGGACGGGGAGCCGGGGCACGATCTTTGCCCTGTGCTCCCCGTCTTTTTAGTTGTGTATGTCCCCGCCTTTTTGACCGCGCAGCCCGTCGCAGCGCTTTCGGCGCCGCCTTTTTCACCGCGCAGTAAAGAAAGGTGAAAAACGGGCCGCCGTTTTGACCGCGCACCCAAGAACTGTGAAAA